>WNFD01000356.1_pt1 | contig 55851 bp, 55 predicted proteins | sample 5400491 | NCBI WGS metagenome assembly WNFD01 (sample SAMN13153343, study PRJNA577476) | soil metagenome | isolation source: 120 cm saprolite under Douglas fir tree site 2 hole 2 replicate 2 | place: USA:California | collected 2015-04-18 | reverse complement strand
CGGCCGCCTCTTCAAGGGCTTCAGGTGGGCCGCGAGAGCCGCAGCAGGCGAAACGCCCAGAACGACAGCGCGCCCGCGGCGACCGTGATCCCGACCCACCAGGGGTTGGTCAGGAGGTGCATTCCTTCTACGGCAATTCCCCACAGATGGGCTAAGGTGAGCAGCCCAAAGGCGACGCCGGTCGTGAGGACATAGGCTCATGGATGGAGTCCTGGGTTGGGACGATCGCTTAAGGTGCTGGCGACCTGTCCGACTATTGTGGTCGAAGAGAAACTCGTTGGAAACCCAAAAACCACAGAGCCTCGCTGCGCTGGAGCCCAAGGCCTAAGATACCTTCGAGAACCGACAAAGGGACTCCAGTGCGGAAGCAGTATTACTTTCGCCAGTCGACTCGCGGCATCTTGGCGTGGGACATCGACCGGTTGGTTTCATTGTCGGCTGGCCTGCCTCGGAAACGCGTTCCACTGAGCCAGATCACGGAGCTCGACGAGGCGTGGTGCGGGGACGACGAACGGCCAACGTGGCGCTCAATGCTGGAACACGTGAAGCTCATTGAAGCAGCGGACCTCTCCTTCCCCATCATCCTGTCGTCGAGCGGAGCGGTCATGGACGGCCGGCACCGGGTGGCCAAGGCCGCGCTACTAGGCCAGACCGAAATCGCCGCCGTCCAGTTCGACGAAGACCCCGAGCCAGATTACGTGGGGCGTGGACCGGACGAGTTGCGTTATTGAGGCTGTCCTGTCGAGGAGACCGTCAGTCGGAAGCCATCCGGATCGCGTAACCGGAAGATCCTGGCACCCCACGGCGTATCAACCGGCTCGGTGTCGAGAGTGACGCCGTGCGCCTTGATTCGAGCCGCGATGACATCGGCCTTCTGTCGGGTTGTGATCTGCAAGGAGAAGCCCTCGCCTTTGACCCGATCCAACCCCTTCGCTCCATCATCCTGACCGAGCAGTATGCGTACGGCCCCGGCCCTGAGCGACACCGCAATCACCTTACCGGCGCGCTCGTGCCTGCGGTCGACGGCGAACCCCAGCACGTCGCGATACCACGCGACGCTGGTGTCGAGGTCCTTCACCGTCAGCGAGGCCTCGAGACTCTCGCCGAGCAAGTCAGGAGTCGTTGGCGTAGGAACCACCTGAGGCAGAAGGTTGACTGAGCGGGCGACGAGGGAAGCGGAGGGCACAGGACTCGAACCTGTACGGGCTTGCGCCCAGCGGTTTTCAAGACCGCCGCCTTACCAGTTAGGTCTAGCCCTCCCAATTGCTACTACTGAACTTACGCTGCGGCGGCCGGGCGAGAAGGCCGTTTTTGTGCCGTAACTGTGCCGCTAAAATGCTTCGCCACGGCCTGGGTGAGGTCGGCCTCGTCGATGATGTTGTAGCGGTCGAACATGCTCCGCGTCTTCCAGCCGCAGAGCTTCATGATAACCCCTTCGGAGAGCCCGGAGCGGCGCATGGCGCGCGCGGTCGTGCGCCGGAAGTCGTGGATGCGAGCGTTCGGGAGCCCGGCCCGCTTCCGCGCTTGCTTCCACCAGTACCACGCCGAGTCGTAGGTGATCGCCCGCCCGTCCTGATTAAACACCCGATTACCTTTCCGGGCGTGCCACTGCGCGTCGAGCAACGCCTTGAAATCAGGCGCCGACCCAAAAGGGAAGAGCCGGGGCGTCTTGGCCTTCGCGAGGGAGGCGGGGAGTCGGATGACCCGTCCCTCCCAATCGACCATGTCCCACGTCAGATGGAGGGCTTCGTCGATCCGCCACGCGGTGAACCACAGGAACCGGATCGCAGGCTGCAAGAACGCGGGCAGCTCCAAGAGCAGCGCGGCTAAGTCGCCATCCTCGAAGAAGTCCGAGCGCGCGTTCTGCACTCTCGGCAGCTCGATCTTCGGGGCCGTGGAGAGGATGCCCTTCTTGATCGCCAACGAAAACCCGCGTCGGAGCGCCGCCAGTTCGTTGTTCACGGTCTGCCGCGCGGCGCCCTCCGCGAGCCGTGCCTTCGCATACTCGTCAAGCCGCGTCGGCGTGATCGCCGAGACGCGCGTCGGCGCGGGAAAGAACTTCTCGATGTGCTTCCAGCACTGCTCAATGCGTTCCTTCGAGCGGAGCCCGTCGAGATCGTACTGCGTCTCGTGGAGCCACCGCAGGCCACCGACCAGCTTCTCTTTCCCCTCGCCGTCCTTCACGTACTCGGCGAGCAGCACCCGGTCGGGGCGACCGATCAGCTTCCCAGCTTGCCGATCCCCGATCCGCTTCCGCAGGATGTCCTGCGCGTCCCGCTTGGTCGCAGCGTCGGTCGGCTCCCGGTGGCGCCTCCCGCCCACCGAGTAGTCGATCCACCACACGCTGAACCGCTGATACACTCTGCCTTGTCCGCGACTCACGACTCCCTCCTTCCGGTGACTCTCATAGGTCCTCCTTGGTTGAGCGACCCCCGACCGCCGCCCGGATCGCCGCTGCTTCATGGGCGCAGCGCGCGGCCCACTGTTCCAGCGCCCGCGCCACCTTCAGCGCGACGCGCGGCGTCCCACGCTCCCGGCCCTTCACGATGCCCTGGAGCATGACGTGCGACACACCGGCCGTCCGCGCGAGCGCCCGGATGGTGCAGGGCGCTCGGCGGATGGCACGGCGAACTACGGTGTCAAGAGTCATAACATGTACATAACAATCTGTTATGCTATGACCGTTTCGTCAAGCCGCTCGCTCGTGTAGGCGTCGTTGGGCCTCAAGCCACGCGAGCACAGCCTCCCTCACGTACCGCTTCGTTTTGCGGCCCAAATTGAGGCACGGCACGCCCAATCGTTCGACTTGGCGCGGACGCACCTGAAGGAAATCGGCGACCTGCTGCCGGGTTAGGACTGCCGGAAGTGTCTGGTCGCGCGGTTGCTGCCCTGCTGCCTGCGCCACATCTCCCCTCTTGCAACGGCTCACCGTTGCCGACGTACTGCTGGTCTTTGTGCGCGGACCGTCAAAGGCCCGCCTCTGCAGCTACGACACCTTCGGTGTTGCGGCCCGCTCAGGTCCGGCAGCACCGCCGCCGGACGCGCGCGGCGGCTTGGCCAGAGGCGCCTGGAACAAGGCGATGAGCAACTACACGCTCCAACCTCTCGTCCGCAACCTCCCGCAACTTCTCGCGGCGCACCTCCCTGCCCACGTCATCACGCGGCAGGCCGTGCTGCCTTCTCGGCGCACAAGTCGTCGAGGACCTGGCGGAGGCCTTGCTGCCCCTCATCGAAGGCGAGCTGTTGCAGGAGATGGCACAGTTCGTCCCCGGCCGCCGCGTCCAAGACGTACAGCACGTAATCCGCCAGGCCGGTTACGCGGCGTATCTCTTCGCTCTCCTCGGCGTCGGCACGCCGGACGGCGAGGTGCACCCGGAGATCGTGCAGGGGGTCATTGGGCGTGCCCTCGACGTACAGGACATAATCCGCCAGGGCGGTCGTGTGGCTCATCACCCCGACTCCATCGCCATGATCGCGATCGGCGCGCTGCACAACCACGATGGTGCGCTCCGGCGCGTGTCCGCCCCCGATGTCCTTACACGGAATTACAGCCGCCGCGTCCTCTCGCTCCGGCCACTGTTTCCACCAGCTTGCGTCCTTCGACATGCTCTCCTCCGTTTCCCCACTTGTGGGGCGTGACTGCCCGGCGTCGCCATGCACGCTGTGCCGGGACGTTGAGGATGGCCGGTTGACTTCCCATCCCGATGCGCGGCGGCCATCCCGATCCGCGCTCAGTTCTCACTCGTGTTCGTCTAGCGCGACCGGCACGGGGATCGGTGGGCCGGTGCGCCGGACATCCTCACGGAAGCCGCCACCGGACGACGGCTGCTCTCACCCGCCGTTGGGCTCGCGCCCACCCACCTGTTTCCCCGTCTCGTCGTGCTACGTCGGCACGGTGTCCGTTGCCATCCTCGCGGGGGTCAGCCCATCGAGCTGCTGGCGTTTTCAACGTCCGACAGGTCCGCAGGTCCCAACGGTTCGTCCGACAGCGGTTTGCCATAGTCGTCGGCCGTATGACCAGTGAGGCCCCAAATCGACTTCCCGCCCGCGCGGAGGTTCCCCACGATGGCGCTCCACCCCACGGCCTCCAGTGCGCGCTCCAGCGTGCGATCTTTGATTCCGAGTCGTTCCGCAGCGCGGCGCACCGCGCTCTGCTCGGCCGGGCCAGCGGCGAGGAATCTCTTGAGGAAGTCCTTGGCCTCTTCCAGCTTCGAGCGATCCTCGCGCCCCTGCCGTCTGGCCAGCAGCTCGTCTGCCGTGATCTGAGCATCGACGCCCACCCACTCGATTCCGTCGACATCCTGCGTGATCGGGCCGTCGTCCTCGAACGACACGTCTTTCGACACGATCCGATACAAAAGGGCGAACGGCGGCGGGGCCAGATTATTCTTCACATGCACGAGCGCGCGGGTCTCCTCCCCATCCGGCATCCGCCCGATGACCAACTCGATCCGCGCAGCGGCCGTGAACGCCAGTGAGCCCGAGGCAGCGCTGACGGCGCTCGAATGGCCTGCGGCGGTCGCCTTGTTCGGATGCCGGATGCAGATCGCCGCAACGTTCGTCGTTTCGCACACCTGCCGCAGGGCCAGCATGAACTTGCGGGCATCCTGCTCCGCGATGTCGCTGAGGCGGTCGTCGAGAAACGGCTTCATCGGGTCCAGGACGACCACATCGATCTGGCATTGCCGGAGATGTTGGACCCAGGCCGCTCGGTGAGATGGCAACGTCAGGTGCCGTAGCTCGGTGTCGGATATCGTGAATACCCGCGCCATGTCGGCATCCGCAGCTCGGAGCCGGAGGTGGAGCAGGCTTTCGCTGTCCTCTGTCGAGAGGAACAGCACGCGCAGGGGACGAGGCGTCCGGGTGCTGTCGGGGAGCGTCCCCCCCTGCGTCATGCGCGCGACGATGTCGATCACGACGCTCGTCTTTCCCTCGCCCGGCCAGCCGTTGATCATGGTGATCTGCTGCCGGGCGAGGCGGCCGGGGAGGAGCCATTCGATGCGCTTCGGCTTGACCTCCGCGAAAGACCGCACGGACAAAATCGGAGCCGCACGCGTGGGCAATGCGGGAGCGTCGGCCAGCGCCTCGAAGTCGTTCTGCGCTTCGGTTTGCCGTTCCGGCGTGGCGTCAAACCCGTGCTTTGCCGCGACGTGCCACAGCTCGGTCCACCCGGTCTTCGTCATCGTGATCGTCTCACAGACACGCTCGTCCTCGGCCGGGTCCACGCCACCGGGATACTTGGCGGCCCAATCGAGGAAGAAGTCGCGCCCCGCGTCACCAGCCGCGCCCTTGATCATGTGCGCCATCGTGACGTACTGATCCCGGTCGGTCTGGGCCGTGTTGGGGATGCACGCAACCGCCCGCCGGACCCGCTCAATGTCGGGCGCGCTTCGCGCTTGAGGCCTCGCCGTGTCCGGCGTAGCAGTGGCGGTCGCGGACGTGGGCAGCGCGGTGACGGGAGCGAACGGCATGGGATCGCCGTGCGCCAGCAAGCGGTAGAGCTTCCGCCCTCGCGAGCCCGGCGCGATGACGTAGCCGCTGTCGTACCGGCAGACGACACCGGGCACTTTCGGTGTGGAGCCGTTCGCGCGCAGATACCAATGCATCGGCGGGACCGTGGCGCCCTCGAACTGGAAGGGCTCGCTGTTGCCGCCCGTGGCGACGATCAGCCCGTGCGCCGATCCGAGAGCGGCGTCGGGCGCCTGCGTTTTCAGTGCATCGAGGAGGCCCGATGGGAGCAGGCCCGCCGCGTCCAGCGCGGCGAGGGCCTTCGGTGAATCCACGTCGAGAGCGACGAGCCCGCCGTCGGCGGGGACGATGCCCACCGTGGCGTCCCGCAGGCTGCCGCCCCACCAGCGTTTGATTTGTTGGAGGTCGTTCAACCGACGCTTGAACCCGTGCTCGACTAACGGGTGCTTGCCGAGTGGATGGCAGGGGAATACGCGCCAACCAGCCTCGGCCAGTGCGAGCGCAACTTCGAGCATCGGGCGGCCCGCTTTCCCCAGCTCGGCCGCTTTGACAAGTCCCTCGACGAAACGTGGCGCGTCCGCTGGCGCCGCTGCAGGAGCTGCGGGAGCGAGAGCAGTCATGGGGGTTACCGCTCCTGGTTCGCCTGCACCTGCGCCTGCGTGGTGCGCGCGTCGAGCCATTGGCGGATCGCGGCGGGATCGAAGCGCAACTGTCGTCGCCCGATTTTCGTAAACGGAATTTCGCGGGCGTACACTAACTCGTAGATGCGGAGGGGCCGCACGTTTAAGAACTCGGCGACTTCTTCAACGGTCCACAGGGAAGACATGGCAGTCTCCTCAAGGGACAGGGACGGCTCGCTGCGATACGTCGCGGCGGCGTCGCGTTCGGTGTGGAGGGATTCCGAGTGCCGAACGGCGTGCTCGAAACCGGACCCTAACCGAAGTCCGCTCGGCGTCGCTGCGACCAACGGCAGCTGCGCGAGGCCCTAAAACGTGTGATGTTGGTTAGAGAGGCCGAATGCCGTGGGAGGGCGTGTTCGGGTCGAACCCTACTCAGGATTGAACTTCGCGAAGAAAGCGACTACGTGGACATCCGACAGCCCAGGCGAGACGCCGCGACGTGGTACGTGCTACCGCGCGCCCCCGTCCTGTAAGGGGATTGTCGTGTCAGAGCCGGAGAGGGTCTCCCCATTTAAGCCTAGCCTCCCTGTCAACCACCCTGACCGGATGGGGTCCCCCAAGGAACACTAGCCTTTCCGTCAAGCCCCCGGAGTTGAACGGTACAGGGGCACTTCGCGCGAACGTCTGCGGTGTACACAGGCTCAGTCATACAAGCCTCGCTCCCTCGTCAAGCCCCCCGGTGTTGAAGGGTACGGGCGCGCTTCGCACGAACGCCTGGCGTGTACACCAGGGTCTCCCATAAAACCCTCTCACTTTCGTCAAGCCCCCCGCGCGGTTCCCAAGTGGCCGGGGCGCGGAGGTCGTTCTCCACTTCGCCACTTGGCGGAGTGGAAGACCGGCCCCCCGCTGCCTTCATTCCGCCATCAGTCCATATACCAGAGAGAGTTGGCGGAGTGGGAGATAAATTCTTGTCCTTCAGAGACTTCCTCACGTCGCCAAATGGCGGACTGAAACCCTCATCATCGAGCTGGACGGGGCGAAGCGGGTTCACGCCGCCAACGAAAGGGGCAGTGGAGGCGTTGGCGAACTGTAGGCCGCCATGCCGTCCGCCGCGCCTTGTGTCAGGATGGCAACCGACTTCTCCTTCCCGCCGGTCGTGGCTCCGGCCGCGCTCGGGAACGGCTGGCACACAGCACGATCGGCGCACGGTCAATTGCCATCCTGCGGTCTCGTGTGGTGGCTTATCTCCCCTCGACCTGCGCGACCCCCATACCTTCGCGATCTCCTCGCCAGCGCGGCCGTAGCCCCGAACGGGATTGAGCTGCGTCCGGTACTCGGCCGCGCTCACAGCCTCGCCGCGAGAGCGTGCTTCGTCCCGCGATTCCGTCGCTTGAACCGGTGCTGCGCAACGAAGAGCCATCCGAATAGCCGTACGGCGGCCCAGTACACGTAGCGGGGCGCGAACCCGGTCTTTGCCATGAGACGAAGAAAGCATCGGTCGGCCTGCCAGCGTTTGAGGGGCAGACCGTCGAGCAGGAACTGGTACAGCGCGTCGTGGACCAGCGAGGCGTAGTAGGTCTTCGGCTGTTTCGTGGTGGAGTCCACCACACCGTCCGGCGTCCCGAGCAGGATGTCGAAGACGCACATCTTGGGGCTGCACCCGTCCCACGCGTAGCGCCGGGTGACGGTTATCCTGCCCGACGGCCGAAGGATCAGGCGAACAGCGCCGGTCTTGTCCCTGAACTCCCACGCCCCAGGGACGGTAAAGCCCGCGTCCCAGGAGAAATCCTCAGGGAGCGTAAAGACCCACGGCTCGCTGTTCTTGCACATCAGGGCTTCTCCACGCGAAAGACCGGGTGCAGCTCCCACAACCCGCCCGGCTGGATGTTGCAGTCCCCGTGATTCCCGTGGGTGAGGTGCCACCCGTCAAAGAACGCGACGCCGGTGAAGCGCAGTTGCACAGCGGGGTAAACGTGGCCGGTTGCGTCTACGTTTGAGTGCTTGATATAGGTCGAGAAGCTCTGGCGCGCCGTCGTGAACAAGGGGCTGTACGTGGCGCGTGGGATCTCCGCAATCATGCACTGCTTGATCGACCCTGTGGTAGTCGCGGTCAGCTCGATGTGCCAGTCGGTGTCTGGTTCGTGACGAAAGATGCGAACCCAACCCACGACGGAGTAGACGTGCAGCTCGTTGCCCACTCGGGCGGCACACCAATCGTTGGCCGGGAGTGACGGCGCCACCCACGTGTTCACGACGTCAGCCAAGTTCGCGGGCGTAGCGACATCATGGCCGAGGCTGGCGTCGGTCTTTTGCTGCCAGCGATAATGATAGGCGTCGCCGCACTTCGGATTCTTTCCTTGTCCCGAGACGACGGAGACTGCCGCCTGGCTGACGAGCACGAACACGATGAATAGCCGCACAGGACCTCCAAAGCGAATGTGGCGAGACGTCGCCTACACGCTGTGGGTGCGCGTAGCGAACGGCTAGGTCGTTTTTGCGGCAACCTGGGGCGGAAACGCGACATCCCCCTAAAGAACTTGGTCTGCTCCCCGTCTTTCGGACCACGGGAAATGAGACATATGCTGCAGGGGCGGGTCCCCCCGATTTAGGACCACGAGGACGGACAGGAAAGCCGTCGGTTGGGGCTCGGGATGAAGGACCCTCCTCGGTGATGTTCGGCCGGCGGGCGATTGGCTAAGCTGCGATGCGGCCGTTCGGTGTTGTAGTCCGTCCGCCAGTGGTCGAGAATCTGCTGAGCCTCGGCGATCGAGGCAAACCAATGTTGCGAGAGACACTCGCGTCGCAACGAGCCATTGAAGGCCTCGATCAGGCAGTTGTCCCCGGGTTTCCCGGGGCGACTGAAGTCGAGCTGGACGTGATTCCAGTACGCCCAGGCATCGAGGGCTCGCGAGGTGAACTCCGTCCCGTTGTCCACGGTGATCCAGCGCGGCAGCCCGCGCTGCGTGCCGACCGCCCGCAGCACCAGGGCGACGTCCTCCCCGCGGAAGCGGGGCTGGGCCACAAGTGCCAGACTCTCGCGCGTGTAGCTGTCGATCAGCGTCAGCACCCGGACGAGCCGCCCGTCGGCCAAGGTGTCGTGCATGAAATCCATCGCCCAGACCTCGTTCGGCTGGGTCGCGATCCGCCGGGGCCCGCGCGGCACGGCGCTGCGCCGGCGGCGGGGCCGCTTCCGCCGCAACTGCAGCTCTTCGGCGCAGTACAGTCGGTAGATCCGCTTGGGATTCACGGGCCAGCCCTCCCGGCGCAGCACCGTGTGGAGCCGGCGGTAGCCGTAGCTCACCCGGACCGCGGCGAGCTCCCGGAGGCGCCGCCGCAGCGCGTCCTGGGGCGGCCGAGTGCTCTGGTACGTGAGCAGCGAGCGCCACACCCCGGTCGCCCGGCACGCGCGGCGCGTCGAGACCCGAAAGGCCTCCCGCACCCAAGTGACCCAGCTCCGCCGCTGCGCCGGGGTCGCAATTTTTTTCGCAAGGACTCCTGCAGGATTTGCTTGTCCAGCGTGAGATCGGCGACCACGCCCTTCAAGCGGCGATTCTCGTCCCGGAGCTGGCGCAACTCCCGGAGCTCGCTCACGCCCAGGTCGCCAAACTTCCGCTTCCAGCGGTAGAACGTGGCCTCCGCGATCTCGAGCTTCCGGCAGATGTCCGCCACCGGCGTTCCCGCGTCGACCTGCCGCAAGGCGAGGGCGATCTGCTCCACACTGAACCGACTCGTCCGCATCGGAGTGTGCCTTCCCGGCTCCGCCCGGGAGCCATCGGCCCAGCCCGCAACCTACCGCTTTCTGTGAGTCCTCGGTGGTCCTACTATCAGGGAGCCGCGCCACTCCTCCCGTATGATCGCCCCGTCCCTTCACAAGGATGGGTATATGCTCGTTGCATTCGGTGCCATTCGGGTTACCCTCGATGGCAGACGACAGGCCGAACCGTGTCCGCACTGTCGGCGAGGCGGCCTGCAGGGCTCACCGCGCCCGGGCGTCGATGAGTTCGGGCGCCGAGGGAAGTTCTGCGAGCGGTGCGGCCGCTGGACGCCCGACCGGGTGCCGCAACGAACCAGCGGTTGGGTCAGACTGGTCGATCTCACCTAGTGGGGCGTGGGTTCATGGAGACCCGGAACCGGACCCCCAGAACCTCTTTCGGCAATCGAGGGGACTAGGGGACTTAGGGGACCTTTCCGTACCGATCAGAAAAAAAGAGAGGATATGTGAAAGAAATGGAGTAGAGCGAAACAGTCCCCTAGATCCCCTAGTCCCCTGCCGCTCCGTTCACCGTGCGTGCGCCCCAGAGGATGGCAAGTGACATTTCCGTCAGCGACCGATCGGACGCCCCACCGGCCGGGCACGGGCGGCCCATCGCCGGCGTGGCAGGCGGTCGATTGCCATCCTGCGCTGCTTTAGCCTCGCCGAGAGGGGTCCGCACGGTCGCATTGCACGCGGTCGCCTGTGTATCGTAATACGTGCCCAAGAAACAGAAGCGAACCGAGCACGAGGTGCACGCGATGATCGTGCAGGACTCGAAATTGCGGCTGGGCTGCGCCGACTTCACGCCCGACTTCACGCTCTACGAGACCGGGGATCCCTTGGCGAACTGGACTGCCCACGGCGCGCGCAACCTGGAAGACTGGCCACCCGATTGCGTCCAGGCGCTCAAGGAGGCCGTCGCCAGAGCACGCCGCAAGTTCGACATCGCGTGGCCGTCAGGCGATAAGGGCACATCCCCTCCCGCGCTGCGAAGAGGAGTGCGCGCGCCGCTGCGCCGAGCGCGAGGGCTCGCAAGTGGCAACCTGACACCTCCCCTGGCGCCGTGTCGGGCGGCGCCTCGGTCGGGCCGGCGCGTCCCAGGCTCGCCACCCGGTCGAGGGAGCACGCGGGTCGATTGCCATGCTGGGAGTCTGGTTGTGACCTTCGTGCTACGCTCCGTCGTATACGGCGTGTTTCGACGTACGACACCGATGCCTAGAAACATCACGGAGTACTCCATTGGTGTCGCACCGTGCCGTCCAGCCGTGCGCGTAGGGTTCGTCGCCGCCCTTAGCGGAACACGTTCACCAGTAGGTCCACCACCAGGCCATGTGCATCCAGCAACACCACGCGATCCCCGACGATGGTGACCTCAAATCCCGTTCGGGGTGGCAGCTGCGTCGCGAGCTCCGGCGGCAGGGCGCGTTTCGCGAGGCCGGGGGGGAGCGGCTTACCACGCGCCAGCTTCTTGGCAATTCCCGGCGGCAACGGCTTCGCCGCGTAGGGATGGTCGGCATAATACTGCACGACGAAATCCCGCTCGGCAGTAGTGAAACCGCCCCGGGCCGAGTTCTGAACCCGCTTGCCCTTCCCCCGACCCTGCGTCGCCGCCCCGCGTGGCGCGACGACCAGCGAAACCAACGCAACCGCGAGCGCAAGCGTTGCCGTGCGGACCATCCCCTCACCTCCTGCAATGGTTGATGGGAAAATACTCGGCGCGGCCAACCCCGTCACGCTCCTGCGGATCGAGGTCACGCGCCTGGCGGCCGCGAACGCGACGAAGGCCGGTGTCTAACAAGGGCTTGAACGGTTGAGGGGGGGACGTGGCGCGGCCGGTCGCAGCGCAGGCGTAACCGGCCGGCCAGACTACACGGGCGGCGAGGGGTCTAGCTCGGAATCGAGGTTGGGCCCATACTCACCTCGATGCTCATGTACACGGCCCCTCGAGTCTTCGGGTGCTTCAATGTTGCGGAGGCGCTAGCCACCATGGTGGCCTTCACGGGAGGTGAACCATCGCGCGCATCTTGATCATCGACGATGAACCCGCGGTGCGAAAGGCTTTGCGACCGTACTTCGAACGAGCGGGCTACCAGGTGGCAGAAGCCGGGGACGGTCGAACCGGCCTGCGGTTCCACGCGGCCGCCCCCGCGGACGTCATCATCACGGACATTTTCATGCCAGACTTCGACGGAATCGAGACCATTAGGGAGCTGCGACGCGTCGCCCCGGGGGTGAAGGTCATCGTCGTGTCGGGGGGTGACTCGACCGGCACATTGAACATGCTGGAGGATGCGAAGCTGCTCGGGGCCGACCGCGCGTTCCACAAGCCGGTGAGACCTGAAGAGCTGCTCGGGGCCGTCCGGGAGATGCTCAGCGAGAATCCGCAGGAGTAGGGCGGTCGGTCAAGTATTCCCGGGGGAGCGTGTCGCGAAATCGGTAGACGCGCCGGACTCAAAATCGGTGGGGCAACCCCATGCAAGTTCGATTCTCGCCTCGGACACTTTCAGGAGCGACACGGCCCTACGTGAGCGACGTCAACACCAACCACTGGCGGACCCTTTGCTACCATGACCCGGCACACGTGCTGAGGCGGCTGCGGGCCACGGAGCGCGAGCTGGCCGACGCTCTCCGCGACGCCGACAACAAGGTGCGCTGTTTCCGGACCACGGAGCTGAACCAGTACCGGGAGTGGCGGGACGCCGCCCTGTTCACCTACGGCATGGGCCTCGCCATGGGCGTCCCCGTGGGCTACGCCACGGAGGCGACTAGCGACTACGACTTCGTTGCGGCGTGGGGGGTGGAGGGCGACACCGCGCACTTCTGCCCGGTGCAGCTGAAGGAGCTGGTCCCGGCAGACCTGAACCGCGGGGCGACCCTGGACGGCCTCCTCGTCGAGCTGCGGAGGTACGGGCCGACGCAGACGGTGCTGGCGGTCAGGCTCAACCGCCGCGGGCAAGTGAACCTGGCCCGCGCGTGGCCGCCGGTCCCCTTCGCGCAGCTGTGGTTCTTCTGGGCCTCCGCGCCGGGCGCTAGCAGGTGGTCCATCTACGGCGACGCGCTCGGCACACCGCGGCAATGGGCGTTCGACTACCCAACCTAGCCGATGATACGCGGAAGGCGATGGGACGGCGATGGGCGTCGCCGGATCGCGCCCCCCGCACCCATAGTTAAAAACACCGCACCGTGCCGCATTTCTCCTTCGAGTCCCGCCTTAGGCACCGGGCATGACGGTCTAGGCGGGACGATACGCGTGTGTACGTCCCGCGTCGTATCCGCGGAAAGTCCCGCGGACAAGGAAACGACGGCGACAACCACACTCATGTTTGGGGGTCAATCCATCCGCGGTCGCCAAGAGTGAGGCGTTTTCGGCTGGCTTGGGACAGCGTGGTCTGCCAACTGTACTTCTCCATGTGCGCGGTCAGGGAAAGTACGTTGGAGGAGTGCTGCCACAACTCGGGCGTGATGGCGAGTTCCCGCTTTCCGCCATGCGGCAGCACGAAACGCAACGCCAGAATCCGGTCGTCCCGGCCGGGGGTGTAGTCGTGCTCTATCAACGGCTCGCGCTCTTTGACGTATGTCACGAGAGCGTCGATGCTGGTCCTATCGCTAATGTCCATACACGAAACCTACCACGCTCAGGCGCTCGGGGCTGACCGCGAGCGCGTAGGGGTGCCGTTCGGATCCATTAACGCCAGCGCCCTGCGGAATGCGTCTGGGAGGCTCTGCTTGTCGCTATCGCTCACTGCGCGCCTCCTCCCTTATTGGACGGTCACCGTCCCGGACATGATGGCCCGACCATGAACGGTACAGAAATAGGTGAACGAGCCCGTGCTATCGAAGCTGCGGCTGAACGTCCCCGAGCGTTGCACCACCGAGTTCGGCCCGCCAGCGTCGAAGACCACGCTGTGCGGATTGCGGCCTGTCCACGTCCAGGTCACCATGGCCGTCTTCGAAGAGTCGCGGGTGACAGTGACCGACGCCGGACTGAAGAAGTTATCGCCGATGGTAACAGCCGCCGTCGCGGCGCTGCCACCACCGCCCATCGTTGCTCCACAGCGGGGCTGTCCTGCGATCGTTGGTCCGGTCGAAAAGCAGCACGTGTTCGCGAACAGTGCGCCAGCTACCACCAGCGAGGTCAACTGCACAGACTCCCCTCGGTCGTCGCGTGTGGCTCTTCTGTTCTACACCGGCACGCAAGGAAAGGAGTGGTGCCGGCAGGTGGTGCGCCTCGCCGGGGAGGGTCCTGCGTAAGTTGGGCAGCGACGGCTCACCGGCTCAAGCGGTCCCAGGGCAGCATGTGGATGAGTACGGAAAGATGCATTATCGTACTCATTCCCCGTGGCCAGCGACGTCCGTAGATCAAGGCTGCGTCGGGTGAATGGTCGGGACGACCCAGCCGATCCCGCTACCGAGGGCAGCGCTCGCCAGCACGTCCGTTGGAAAATGCTTGCCGGCCGCGACACGGAGTGCGGCCACGCCTACCGCGCCTGCATAGAGGAGGAGGGTGTTCCGCGTCCGGTGCGGCAGATGCTGCCGCCGCGCGATCACTAGGTAGGACGTCGCTGCCGCAAACGCGACGGAGGCGTGTAGAGAGGGGAGGGACTGTTGGCTCTCCGGATCGCTCGCCGCCGTTACCGCATCGCTCGTGTACAGCACGGGTCGCTTGCGGCGCACGAGCACTTTGAGCCATTCCGTCGAGGCCGCGGTCCAGCTCGCCGCATTCGCGAACACCGCGAAGTTGCCGCGCCACTGTTGGGCCGGTAGACCATGCAGCCCGGCGAACGCTGTGAACCCCGCGACGCCGGCGAGAACCACGTCGCTGGCTACGTCTCCTGTCGCTGAGACCGGCCGCAGCGCCCAGCGATCCACGTCTGGGAGCGTGCCCGGATCGCAGGGAGCACAGGATGGGGCGCCGTGTGGCAATCCCAGCGCCGCGGGCAGTACATACAGCACCCCGGCGGTCCCCACCGATGCTGCGTCACGCCACGTGACGCGATACGCGGCGGCCGTGGGTTCCTGTGCCACGAGCGGCCGGGAGGCCAGGACCAAGCCGAGCGCGAGCGTCTGAAGTGGCCGTGCGAGAGCCATCTGTCTGTCGTGACCTCGTCGCAGCGTTTGTTGTGTTCGGCGTAACGAATCGTACTTACGCTGCGGGCGCAATGGCTGCTGGCGCAAGAAGTGGGAGCACTCCTTGTGGGGGGCGCACGGGCCTGCATGTTCGAGTCAACTCAGAAGCTACGAACCCCGAGGCCCGATGTCGTGCGAATCGCCCATGCCTCGAGGGGAGCGAATCGCGAAACCGGCTGAGCGAGCTATGCGCTTGGCCGGTTGATTTTGCTTTCTGTGTGTCCACCGACTTACCACGAGAAGCGAAATGCAGACGTGTGTAAGCCGATCGAGTGAGGAGGCACTATGAAAGGATGGCTGCCGCTCGCCGTGGGCGGGATCGCCGTTGCGGCGTGCACTGACACCACCATGCCGAGACGCCCACCCAACGCCCAAGCACCCCAGTTGCTGGAGCAGCAGGGTCCGTCCCCGGCTCCACGCGCACCGGGACGGCCCTCGCGCGCGCGCGCGAGACAGGTACGCCGTAAACCATTGGCATAGTGGGAGTAAGGCCCGATTCGGTGCGATTCAGGCGTACGATGCCTCGTGCGCTCTGTGCAGCGGTTTCCCAATCCGCTGTCCGCTAGCAACCGCATGGGGTAACGCAACCTCGCGACCGACCGTGCCGCTACTGTGCCGTTGAGCGCGGCGAGGCGTGGGCGTGGCGGGCGTACGCGGCAGCACGCCGCCCAGAAGCCGGAGTTCGCTGCTGTTCGCTGCGTCGCGGGCCTAAAGGGACGTTTCCGTCAGACGGACATTTTTTGATTCCCCCCCCGACCTCGAATCGGCCGGCTGGTATGGGATGGGGGCCGGTGGACAGGGACCGAGGAGGGGACCCGGACAGGTACCTTCTTTTTCTCCGTGAGGATGGCGACGCGAAAATCCCAAGCGACGGTTTCATCGTTCGGTAGTAACGTTGCTCCGCTCCCGTCACTCCCCTTAATCGGCCCTCCTCGTGGTGAATATGGTGGGAAACGCGACCAACGCCCTGATTCGTGGCGACCTCCGCACGCTCATCGCCTTACCGATCGGCATGACGCTCATCGCCTACCTCTTGAGCGCCGGGGTGCGTAGCCAGTTTACAAGGACGGAGGCCGCTGTCTAACATGCGCTTGAAGCTGGCGGGCCTATCGCTCTTAAGGGAGTCGGAGTGGTTGTGCCCTTGCGGGCACAGGACTTCGTCCCCTGTCAGTTGCGCCGGCGGGCACGTCGCCCGCAGCTTAAGCGCGATCCGTTAGGCGGCTCCTCCGAGGTTTGAAAGCGAGCCTTAAGACATGGGTTTCGTTCCTGAGTGGGCCATTGGTGGCGCGGTCATCGTATTCGCAGTTGCACTTGCACAGATCGTGGTGGTGAAGTTGCGGGCTTCGGTTCGAGCGCTGCCTGCCTCGGATAACGAGATTCGCGAGTTACGTCAGGCACTCGATGCAATGCAGAACCGCTTGGGAGAGTTAGAAGAGCGGCTTGATTTCACTGAGCGCCTCTTGGCCAAGCATCGCGAAGCCGACCGGTTAGAACGTCCGCCAGATTAGACAATCTTCAAGCGAGCCGCCTAACAAGCGCTTGAAGCTGGCGGCGCCGCGTCTGTACACCATCTGTCCCACCTCGCCGAAGGAACAGGAGATTGTATTCGAGTGGCTGCCGCCCCCAGATTCGATTGTGAGCGTCGAGGTGATGAAGAGCCGGGAGGCGAGAAGGACCTATCGCATTGGCGGGGCTGCGCCTTCCGTCATGCTCATCCGAACGCGGAGGATACCAGCCGGGTCTTGAGCGAGTCGCCGTCGAACAAGCGCTTGAAGCTGCCGGGCGGTGATCGCTTTAGGGGAAGCGGAGTGTTGTGCCCTGGCGGGCACGAACTATCGTTCAACTACACTGCGCGCGGCGAGCGAGTCGCCCGCAGCTTAAGCGCGATCCGTTAGCCACCGCCACCACATCTAACGTGCCCATCACTCGCGCCGCGTTGCTGGAATTCCTGCGGAGCCGTCGATACGCTGTGCAGAGCTCCCTCCACCGGAGCGGCGCGCCGCAAAGCGCAGTCGTCGGGATCGCTGTCTCCGATGACTTCGAAATCGTATTCGACACCTTGACGACGTCGCGCAAGGGCCAGAACCTCCGACGCCGGGCCGAGATCGCGTTTGTCTTTGGAAGCCTCGAGGGGAACGACCAGCGGACAGTGCAATACGAAGGCCGCGCGGACGAGCCCACGGGTGCCGAACGCGCGCGACTGACGGAGCTCTACTTCGCCGTCTTTCCGGACGGTCGGGAGCGTCAGAAGTGGCCTGGTCTCACGTACATCCGGGCGACGCCGACATGGCTCCGGTATTCCGACTACAATGTCGACCCTCCCGAGATCGTCGCGTTGGATGGCGAGGCGTTACGCGCGCTTAGGTGACGCGAAGGCACTGGCTAACAAGCGCTTGAAGCTGGCGGGCGATGATCGCTCTGCGGAGCGTTTGCGCCCTGGCGGGCGCGGACTGTCGTCCACTTCTCTTGCGCCGGCGGGCCGGTCGCCCGCAGCGTAGAGCGTAAAGGCCGGGCGCGAAGTCGGCGCAGCCCAGCCGCCTCTTCGCGTCCGTGACGATCATCGCGTGCACCTCCTGCTCCGTCCGCTTCTCCCTCTTCGGCATCCTGGGGTCGCCGCTCGTTGAGCGCGCTCGCTACGTCACTCGACCGTGGCGGGTCGCCGCCCGGTCGATCTCCGTCGATCGGCTAGCACGCGTCGCTCACCTCTGCGCCACTCCACGGGAGCGGGGACGCTCCCGGAGCGGCGGTCCACGCCGCTGCGCCGTGAGTGTACGCGACGGCGCTCGCGAGCAGGGCGGGATCCGCTGAAAGCATCATTCACGACCACTGTGTTTCCCTGAGGGACGGGGGCTGATATACGCGAGACGCGCGGGCTCAGCTAGGCGAGCGTTGCTTTCTGCACCGCTCCGTAGTAGCGCAGCATGTGTACGATAATGGGCATTGACGTACGCATCCGGCGAGACGAGGGGCGGCGACAAAGAAAAGGCCCCGAGCGGTCCCGGGCCTCAGTTTACGAACGCTGTTTGCGGTAGGCGTCGACCAGGAGCCTCAGCTGCTCGACGTGAATGCGGTACTCCTCGTCGCTCTGGCTTGATGCAGTCCTCGAGCGCCTGCAGGAGTTCTTGCCTCGCCACCATCATCTCTCGGCAACTCGTGGTGCTGTCCTGAGTGATCTCAACGGGGCGGACCATCGGGGGAATAGCGGGAGGTCCGGCCCCCCTCGTGCCACACAAGCCCGAGCGTCACGCCTTCGGTCTGCGCAAACGTGGTGCCGCCCGTGACCCCTACGTCCCGGAACCGTCTACGCCGTCCCAGGTGCCCGCCTTCTCGATGGTGAACTTCACTCAATCTACCCGCTACCCGCAGCAGGCGGTCTCCTACGGTGGGAACGGGTTTCATTGGTTCACAAGATACCGGCCGGGCGAGTCGCTGACGAGAAGCGTAAAGTGACCGTCGCAGCGTCGTATCTCGCTCCGCCGCGCTCGGGCCTGCGCGTCCCGGGCTCGCCACCCGGCGGAGGCCGCACGCGGTCACGGTGTCTGAGGCCAACCATGGGAATTAGGCTGAGAGGCTCGCAACCTTCTACGTCTTAGGCTGCGAGCGTCTTAGGCTGCGACCCTTTGTCCTTGTTGCCAGACGGCCCGGTGCTTTCCTACTTGAGGAGAAGGGAGTTGGTACCAAGGAGGCGGGGACGACCAATGCGTCTTAGATTGCGACGAGTGACAGTAACTGGACAGGCGACAAGCAATCTAATCGGTATGAGTTAGGCAGCTCCACCGGGCTCAGGCTATCAATGCCAACCAAGACTGTCTACTTCCTAGCGGTACCTGGCTTCGCCGATTGGGAAGCGGCACATGCGCTTGCGGAGCTCCGGCGGCGCGGCCAGTACGACGTCCAAGTCGTGGGCTTCACCCGCGAACCGGTTCAGTCCATGGGCGGTCTCACCGTTCAGCCGACCGCTGCCCTCGCTGAGCTCGACCCGGGCGACGTAGCGGTGTTCATCCTGCCAGGCGGTGATCGCTGGGAACAGCAACCGGTTGAGCGAGAGCTGGTCGAAGCCCTCAAGACCCTCGAGGCGCGTGCCGTGCCCATCGCCGCCATTTGCGCGGCGACGACCGTTGTCGCGCGGGCAGGGCTCCTTGGTGGACGTCGGCACACGAGTAACGGTCTCGACTATCTGAAGCAGCACGTCCCGGACTACACGGGGTCCGCGATGTACGTGGACGCGCCTGCCGTACGCGACCGTGGCCTCATTACTGCCAGTGGTCTGGCCGATGTCGAGTTCGCCGAAGAAATCATGGCCGAGCTTGGCGTACTGAGTGATAGCGACCGGGCCTACTGGACATCGTTGTTTCGTGGTGGCCGGCTTCAGTCCGGAGCTGCCTAACAAGCGCTTGAAGCTGGCGGGCGGTGATCGCTTTGCGGGCGGTGATCGCTTTAAGGGAAGCGGAGTATTGTGGGCTGGCGCGCACGACCTATCGTTCAAGTACACTGCGCCCTGCGGGCGAGTCGCCCGCAGCTTAAGCGCGAGCCGTTAGGCCGCCGGCCGAGGACGACGCCATGGCGGTTGGACTCGTCCGGAGATTCCGGTATGCGACGCTCCTTTTGCTACACGCTGGCTGCATTGGCGTGCATGACCCTCAGCGATGCCCGCGATGCGCCCGCCCAGACAATCCCCGAGAATTGGGACGACCAAGGACTTGTCGTGGGACAGATCGTCGGCACCGACCAGTACGGGCTCGCCACGTCCTTCGCGATGGAGACGAAACTCACCGTCGGCCGCCAGCAGCCCGACGGCGGGGTGTTCCGTGGACTCATCCTGTTCAAACATGTCGCGGGCGAGCACGAGCTGCGGTCGGTCTACCAAGGCGCGGTCTCGTTGCCGATCGGGCGGAAGTTCGAGACGAAGAAGGGCCAGATCACCCTCCTCGGCATGATGTTCTGTGTACCCGATCCGCAGAACAAGAGGGAGTACCGCATCGTCGTCTTCGACAACAGCGACGAGACTCTCGACTTCATTCGCCGGGTGTATCCCGCCGTTCTCGCCGGGCATGCCGATGCGCCCGTCGTGCTGCCGCAGGGGAACTACCTGCCGAAGGAGCGCCTGGCGGCACTGCGCAGGCTGGAGGCTCGGGACCAGGCGCGGAAGACCAAACGGCAGGGACAGTTCTGGGTCGCGGGCATCGCGGGGACGCTCGCCGAGGTGAACGTCACGGGGGACAGCGTGCAGGTCCTCCGTTTCCTCCCACCGGTCACGTACGAGGAGTTCCTCGTCAACTCCTATGACGACCAGGGCGTTCTGACCTTCTCCTCGTCCAAGGAGAGGTGGCGCGTCGTGAACGGCGGCGTGGAGGCGCCCACGAAGAGATAGGCGTTCCCGGGGCAGTCAACGAAATGCGGCCGAACCCGCGCTTGAAGCTGGGCGGGCTGCTGAGGTAAATACTGCGCCCAACACGCGTATACCCGTCTGCGCCCGTTCGCACGCCGAGCGGACGTGCATGCCTCCGCAGCGCCGAGCCGCCGGAGGCCGACTCCAGTCGGAGAAACCGATGAAACATCTAATCACCGTCTGTACCACACTCTTCACGCTGACGCTGCCCGCCTGGACGGGCGACGGGACCGGCACCGCCAACAGCCCCGACCAAATCGCTTTCGTGAGCAACCGCGAGGGCGGGCAGCAGGACATCTATGTGATGAACGACGACGGCACCCACGTCGTTAACCTGACCAACCATGCCGGGAATGACTTCAAGCCTGCCTGGTCGCCGGACGGAGCGAGGATCGCGTTCCATTCCAGCCGCGACGGCAACTTTGAGATCTACGTCATGAACGCGGACGGGAGCGGGCAAACCCGGCTCACCAACACCCCCGCCCATGATGTCGCCCCCGATTGGTCCCCAGACGGCAAGCGGCTCGTTTTCCTGTCGTTTCGGGACGGGGACGGCGATATCTACGTGATGAACGCGGACGGCAGCGGGCAGACCAGGCTCACCACCAAGGCGAGAGCGGGCGTGCCCGCGTGGTCCCCCGATGGCGCCAAGATCGCGTTCATCTCGAACCGGGACCGGGGCGGGGGCTTCGAGATCTACGTGATGAACGCCGACGGCAGCGCGCCAACGCGGCTTACCAACACCCCCGGCCTCGAGGGCGCTCCCGCCTGGTCGCCGGACGGCAGCAAGATTGCCTTCGAGTCGGATCGGGACGGCAATTCCGAGATCTACGTGATGAACGCCGATGGCAGCGGGCAAACCCGGCTCACCCACACACCCAGCGCCGAGGGCGCTCCAGCCTGGTCGCCGGATGGGAAGAGGATCGCGTTCGACTCGAACCGCGACGGCAACTTCGAGATTTATGTGATGAACGCCGACGGAACGAACCAGACGCGGATCACGAACAGCCCGTCCATCGACCAGCAGGCGCGCTGGCGGCCCCGCCGGTAGCCCGAGGACTGGATCGCTTGGGCGACGGGCGCTCGGCAGAGGTAGTGCCGGGACCGCCTAACCGGCGCTTGAAGCTGTCGAACGCGGCTAGAGGAAGAGTTGCGGTTGTGCGCCCCGCGTTGACACACGGTGCCCAGGGCCGAGCGCCTTGCGCCCCGAGCCGCTGGGATTAAAATCGGCTTGCAGCGGCTGACCTGTGGCGCCCCGCGTGTAACATCACGGCAAACATCCGAGCGGCCCGCGCACTCGCCTTTCTAGCGACTGACACCCCTGCGTGCATCCCGAGGGTCAGGCAGCGCCAGCTCGCGAGCGGATGTCGGCGAGGAACCGCTCGCGGTGCTCCGTCATCTCCCGGATCGTCGCGGGCGGCGCCGCCGTCTGGTAATGACGGGCACCCCACACGATCATCTCGACTAATACGGGCGCGAGGGCGAGCCCCTTTGTGGTAAGTCGGTGGACCAACCGCCGCGCATCCACTGGATCACGCCCCTTCTCGATGACGCCTTCCGCCTCCAGGCGCTGAAGGCGGTCCGCCAGGACGTTGGTGGCGATCCCTTCCCCCCCGGCGAGGAAGTCCTTGTACGTCGTGCGCCCCTTGAACATTAGGTCGCGCACAATAAGGAGCGACCATCGGTCGCCCAGGACCTCAAGCGTTGCGTTCAGCGGGCAATCGGAGCGCCGCTCGGTTATCCCCCTCTTCTTCTTCATGGCGGAAGCCTAATCCGATTGACTTGCGGCTGGCAAGCGAACCCATAAAATTGCTTGCACAACGCAAGCTATCGTGGGGGACCATGAGGAAACAGATCTTGGCGGTACTCGTCTACGTCGTGGCGACCTTCGCGACACAGGCTGTATCGCATTTCGGCGTCAACGCTGCGCACTACGCCGCAGTCACCTATCTCCGGGCGCAGCCTGTCTTCGTCCTCGGCATCCTCTCTATGCTGATCCAAGGGAGTATCATGGCGTATCTGTACGCGCAGCTGCCGGGGGCCGGACGTTCGATCGGCCATGCGGTGCTCTTCGCCTGGCTGGTCGGCGGCATTCTTGTGAGCTACGAGGCGCTCGCTGAAGCGGGGAAGTACAGCGTGCCGGGGGTAGGCTCGTGGATCGCGGTCGAGGTCGGAGCGGGCTTTGTGCAGTTCACGCTCTACGGCGCGTTGCTGGGTTGGGTGCATCGCGCGCCCGTGCCACGGATGGGGTAGGGCGTCTGTCCGCAGGGCGGTAGCTTGGCTTGATACAAGACGAACGTTCGTGCTATTCTACCCTATGCGCAAAGGGGCGAATACCCGGCACGCCATCCTCACCCATGCCACGGGCCTCGCCAGCCAGGTCGGGCTGACCGGCCTCACGATCGGCGCGCTGGCGGACCATCTCCAACTCTCCAAGAGCGGGTTGTTCGCACATTTCCGATCAAAGGAAGCGCTGCAGATCCAGGTGCTCGAGCACGCGGCGGCGAGCTTCGTGGAGGCCGTCGTGCGCCCGGCCCTCCAGCAGCCGCGCGGCGAGCCACGGATGCGCGCGTTGTTCGAGCGGTGGCTGGAGTGGGAGCAGGCGGAGGCGCTGCCGGGTGGGTGCGTCTTCGTGGCGGCGGCGAGTGAGTTGGACGACCGCCCCGGACCCGCGCGCGACCGGCTGGTCGAGCTGCAGCGCCAGTGGTTGGACGTCATCGCCACGTCGGTCCGGAAGGCGGTCGAGACGGGGCAGCTCCGGGCCGACGCGGACCCGGAGCAGTTCGCGCAGGACCTGTACGGCGTGATGCTCGCGTTCCATCATCAGTCGCGTCTGATGGGCGACGTGCGCGCAGAGACCCGCGCGCGGTGCGCGTTCAACACGCTGGTCGCGGCGGCGCGGCCATGAGCCTGATCCGGGGGTTGATGCGCGCGACCCAGGTGGTCGCTCCGAGGCTCGCGGCCCGCCTGGCCGAGCGGCTGTTTTTCACGCCGCCGCGCACGCGGGCGTCGGGCGCGCTGCGCGCGTTCCTCGCGGGCGGGCGGCGCTTCCGGCTGCGCGTCGAGGGCCGGCGCGTGGTGGGCTGGCGGTGGGGGCCGGAGGGGGGACCCGTGGTGTATCTGGTGCACGGCTGGGGCGGGCGCGGCGGCCGGCTCGGCGCGTTGGTGCATCCGCTCCGCAACGCGGGGTACGCCGTCGTCACGTTCGACGCCCCCGGCCATGGCGCATCGGGCTTGGGGATGAGCTCGATCCCCGAATTCGCGCGCGCGTTGACCGCCGTGGTCGCGCGGCACGGGCCGGCGCACGCGGTGATCGCACACTCGCTCGGCGCCGCCGGGACGGCGCTCGCCGTGTCCTGGGGGCTCGCGGCTCGACGCTTGGTGTTCCTCGCCCCCCCGATGGATCCCGCCGCCTGGCTCACCCCCTTCGCGCGCGCCCTCGCGCTGCGTCAGGAGGTCGTCGCGCAGATGCAGGCGCGGAGTGAGCGCCGGCTGCGGTTCCGCTGGGCCGACCTCGACGTCCGGGAGATGGCTCGCGGCATGACCGTGTCCCTGCTCGTCGTGCATGACGAGGGCGACGAGACGGTGCCGTGGCGGGACGGGGCCGCGATCGCGGCCGCGTGGCCCGGGGCTCGGCTGGTCACGACGCAGGGCCTGGGGCACCGGGGGGTCGTGCGAGTCCCAGACGTGGTGGGGGAAGTGGTGGCGTTCGTCGCCGCCGACGGCGCGCCACTCCCGCTCGACGCGTCGGCCCGGTTGGAGTCCGAACTGTTCTCTCGCGAGGCGCGCTGGACGCGTTCCTGAGTGCCGCCATTTTTTCTTCGTGCTAGAGCGCTCGCTCAGTACACGCTTAGCCCACGAAGCAGAGCAGTTGAATGCTCACAAGAATTGCCGAATACGTTATTAAGGTGGTGCCAGAATCGACGGCAAGCGCCATTACCCGTGGCTTGGCTGCCATAACGCGGCGGGCACCCGTTTCACCTGTCGAACAAGAAGCGATGGCACAAGCGAGCAAGGTGTACTTCGGCGAAACCAAGAAGACAGTCGCTTGGGGTTGGGGAGATGGACCGCCAGTCATCTTTGTGCATGGATGGGGCGGTCGTGCTGCGCAACTGGCTCCGCTAGCCGTGCACGTGGCCAACTTGGGGTTTCGGTCGGTGGCTATCGATGTGACAGGGCATGGAGATTCGCCAAAACGACATACGCGATGGGACTATTTCTTTGGAGATATTGCTGCGTTGTCGCGGTCCCTTCAAGAGGACGTCTATGCCTATGTAGGGCATTCAGCCGGTGCTCTCAGTATAATGGCCGCGCGCAACTTGAAGGGTATTCATGCTCAGCGCTACGTCTGCATTTGTGCACCTTCGTATCCTTTTCCCCATAGATGCCATTCAAAAGAAATTGAATCCGAAAAAAGGAGTGCTGGAACGTTACAAAGCGTATATCGCGGGGCAGTTCGCGGCCACGTGGGAGCAACTGCAGGCTGGTCGGTCCTACGCGAATGCGGGACCTGATATGTTGCTGTTCTACGACGAGACGGACCGGTATATCAATCACAGCGAAGGCGACAGAATACAAGCACTATGCCCCGGTGCCCGGTTAGTTAAGACAAATGCGTACAGTCATCTGAAAATTCTCGCGGCTCCCGAGCTCGCCCACGCCGTGGGAGCGTTTCTGAAAAAGGAGAGGATCTCTTGGCCGACTTGACTTACTGATAATTTCTTCGCAGCGAGAGCCGAGCGGGTCCGTTCAGACATGTAATTGCGCTCCATAGCGAGACAGAGATCGCGACACTCCTCGTGCGCGAGACGACGACCTTGGGAAGGCGTCCGCGCTTGCACTTGTGCGATGGATTGAAACGAGCCGCACCAAGCTCGGCCCCATCGTGGAGAAGATCCGACAACAAATGTCCGCCGAGCTGACACGCATTCAAACCGACCTCGAATTAGAGGCCCGGCTGCAACGGCTCCTGACCCCACCGGAATTCCAGCAGGTCTCACACGAACTGTGGCACGCAACACTGGCATCCATCGCGCATCAGCGGATGCGAATCCCGTTCGTGCATGGTCTGGGCGGCCCCGGGGCAGTTGTTGTTGGATCCGGCGATCACCGGACCACCGACGCGATACACATCGACTTCGGGATGCTTCATGCTGCGCTGGACGCGATTATTGCACATTTCCGGGAGCTCTCGATCTCTACCGGCCGGTGGTTTGGCCACGATCGGGTGTGACAGGGGGTATCAAGCGGTGCCTACGAAGTGCTTGAACCGGCCCAGCGAACGTGCCAAGGGAGGAAGATCGCACTCGCGCGGCGCCTCGACGATCGTGCGGGGGGACCGCTGAAGGAGTGCCGCGCCCCGATGAGTACGATATTGCGTGTTTCCGTACATCCCTCGAGTCCCCTCGGCTGTGCTCGCGGTCACTCTTTCGCGGGGCTGTCCAGCACCTCCCGCACTTTGCGCCCGAGCACCGTCGGGGAGAACGGTTTCTGGAGGAAGGCGACCCCCGGCTCCAGCACCCCGTGGTGGACGATGGCGTCGTCCGTATAGCCGGAGAGATAGAGCACTCGGATCCCCGGGCGCGTGGCCTCCAGCCGCCGGGCCACCTCTCGCCCGTTCAGGCCCGGCAGGACCACGTCGGTCATGAGGAGGTGGATCGGACCGTCGTGCTGTCCGGCCACACGCTCAGCATCGCCACCGCTGGCCGCGACGAGCACGGTGTAGCCGTTGGCCTGCAGCACTTTGTGGACGAGCTTGAGGATCATCTCCTCATCCTCCACGAGGAGGACGGTTTCGGACCCGCGCACTGAGGCCGGTGGCGCCGGGGTCGGGGCAGCCGGCGCGGCGACCTCCGCGACTCGGGGGAAGTACACCTTGAAGGTCGTGCCGTGACCCGGCTCGCTATAGACCCAGATCCACCCGCCGCTTTGCTTGACGATGCCGTAGACCGTGGCCAAGCCGAGTCCGGTGCCCTTGCCTTTCTCTTTGGTCGTGAAGAAGGGCTCGAAGATGCGAGCCTGGGTCGCCGCGTCCATGCCCACCCCGGTATCGCTCACGGCGAGCATGACGTAGGAACCAGGCTGCGCCGAGAGGTGTCCCCGGACATACTCCTGATTGAGCTCCACGTTCTGCGTTTCGATCGTCAACTTGCCGCCGTTGGGCATGGCGTCGCGCGCATTGACGGCGAGGTTCAGAACAACCTGTTCCAGTTGGCTCGGATCGACTTTCACGGCCGCGAGGTCCGACGCCAGCACGACGCGCAGCTCCACGTCTTCCCCGAGCAGCCGCCGCAGTAGCTTGTCCACGGTGGCGACGACGTCGTTCGGATTCAGGACCGTCGGGGCAATGACCTGCTGGCGGCTGAAGGCGAGGAGTTGGCGCGTCAAGTCCGCCGCCCGCAAGGCCGCCTTGCGGATTTCCTCGATTTCTTCGCGCTCGGGTACACCGGCCGTGAGACTGTCCAGCGCAAGGTCGGCGGAGCCGAGAATGGCGGTGAGCAGGTTGTTGAAGTCGTGCGCGATCCCGCCAGCGAGTCGACCGACCGCCTCCATCTTCTGTGCTTGCACGAGCTGCTGCTGCAGGCGTCGCTGCTCCGTGACGTCCCGGACGAAGGCCTCGTAGTACTCGATCTGTCGAGCGGCATTCCGCACCGCACGGCCGCTCAGCTGTACGTTCAGCAGGCTGCCGTCCTTGCGCTTCCAGGTTGCTTCAATGTCATCGTATTCGCGATCTGTGTGGGCGTGTCGGTCCACGAGACGCTGTCGCTCGGCGGGGTCGGCGTACACATCGTGAGCCATGTCGAGTTGGAGCACCTCCGTTGCAGAGTCGTAACCTAGGATGCGCACCAAAGCGGCATTCACCGACAGGAACCTGCCCGCCGGGGTCGAACGACAGATGCCGACGGGCGCGTATTCGACCAGCGTTGCAAGGCGGGCGTCCGATGCGCGCCGCGCCGCGCGCCCTTGCGCCTCACGCAGCTCGCGCGCGATCGCCGGCAGCAGGCGCTTGAGCTGTCCCTTTGCGAAGTAATCGCTCGCACCCGCTTTCATGGCCGCCACGGCCTGGTCTTCGCTGATCGTGCCCGAGACAAAAATAAACGGAATGTCGAGACCGCGTTCTCGGATGAGCGCCAACGCCTCCAGGCCACTGAACCCCGGGATGTTGTAGTCGCTGAGCACGAGATCCCAGGGCTGGTGCTCGAGGGCGACCTTCATCGCGGAGGCAGTATCGACCCGTTGGTAGACCGGCTCGTACCCCCCGCGCCGCAGCTCGCGCACGAGCAGCAGCGCGTCCTCCTCGGAGTCTTCAGCAATCACTACCCGCAGCGCGGTCGTCACGTCGGTCCCCCGCAGCGCAGTGAGCACTAGTATGCGTCGAGCCGACGTGTCCGCATAGGCTGTTTTTGCGGCACCGGGGGGCGGGAATGCGACAGCAGGACACGGCCGTTGGTCTGCTCCCCGTCTTTCGGACCAACGGATATGAGACATATGCTACAGGGTGCCCGAGAGGGGCGTCCGATGAGGGTCAGCCGATTTCATGAGGAGCAGATCGTCCGCCTGCTGCGGGAGCAGGAGTTGAGCGGGCAGACGGTCGCGAGCTTCATCAGGCGGAATGGGATCTCCCGTCACACGTTCTATCGGTGGCGCAAGAAGTACGGCGGCCTCACGGAGACGGAGGCCATCCGGCTCAAGCGCCTAGAACGCGAGAATGCCCGGTTGAAGGGGCTGCTCGCCGACCGCGAGCTGGAGCTCGAGGTCCTGAAGGAGATCAACGCAAAAAAATGGAGCGCGTAGCGGTCCGCCGCGCCCAGGTACGCTACGCGATGACCCGCCGGCTCTCGTGCCGACGGGCGTGCACGCTGCTGTGGGTGGCGCGCTCGGCCTTGGGCTACGTGGCTCAGCGACCGGACCGCGATGCGGCCTTGGTGACCGAGCTGCAGCAGTTGGCCGCTGCCCACCCCCGCTACGGGTACCGGCGCATGTGGGCGCTGCTGCGCCGCCGCGGCCGCGGCGTGAATGCGAAGCGGGTGCACCGCGTGTGGCGGCAGGCCGGCCTCAGCCTGCCGCGGCGCCGGGTGCGGCGGAAGGTCCGGACCGGAGCGCGAGTGCGGCCGCGCGCGAATCGGCCGAACGCTGTGTGGACCTATGACCTCATCCACGATGCCTGTACCAACGGCACGCCGTTCAAGTGCTTGACCGTGGTGGACGAGTTCACCAAGGAGTGCCTGGCCATCACGGTCGCCCGGTCGCTGCCCGGCGATCGCGTCTTGCCGGTCCTCGCCGAGCTGGTGGCCCGCCGCGGTGCGCCGCAGTACTTGCGCAGCGACAACGGGCCGGAATTCATCGCCCGGCGAATCCAGCGGTGGCTGGCGCGGGAGGGTATCACGACGGCCTACATTGATCCTGGTAAGCCGTGGCAGAATGGGGTGGGCGAGAGCTTTCACAGCCGCTTCCGAGACGAGTGTCTCAACCAGGAAGCGTTTTTCACCGTGCACGAAGCGGCGGTCATCATCGAGCAGTACCGCCGCACCTACAACCAGGTCCGACCGCACTCGAGCCTGCACTATCACACCCTCGCCGAGGTCGCTCAACGCCGTGCGCGACCTCACCGGGCGCGATCATCCCAGCACGGCCGACAGACACCCGTGGCGGTCGCATAACCCTGGTCCGAAGAACGGGGGCACCACAATCCTACCGAGAGCGGGACCGAAGTCTAGACCGTCAGCCGCGCCGCACCTACGGCGGCGACATCCGAAGCTCGCGCTCGAGCTCCGTCTTCTCCTCCACCCTCACTGCGACAGGGCGGTCGCCATCTCGCGCTGGTAAGAAACTCGCGTGCGCCAGGGCACTGAGGACGGCCGACTGAAAGCTAGAGGGCACGTCGCTGGACACGATCACAATGGAGCCTGGTGCAACGCGGCCCCTCGCGGTAACCACGTACCGGACCACCAACTCGCCTCGTCCCCCTGACACCTGGTCGGTCCCTGAAGGCATCCAGTTGATGTCCCGCCGGTGTAGCGGCTTCGGGGGCGTGACGTTCTTCGGACACCTCGGAACGCAGTTCGTTGGCTCACTAGCGGCGAGCGTCGGCGCTTCGGAGTCGCGGTGCGCGGCGATCCTTCGTCGCTGCGCTTCGAATAGGACGACGAGTCCTGAGTCGTAGCGTGCGAGCCCCGACGTCTCGAGCCGCGGTTCGAGAGCGAGGGCCTGGCGAAAATCGACGGCGGTTCCGGAGTCGTCACCCCTATAGAACTGAACCACTCCAAGAAGCAGCCAAGCCTCGACTTGCTCGTCGCGCGATGGGTGGCCAATGGTATCTACCGTCTCGCGCAAGAGCAGCGCGGCGCTGTCGAGCTGCATGGCCCGCAGCTGAGCCCGCGCGGTGGCCAGGCGCGCAGCGGACGTGCTCTGACTGGCGACCGGGCCGGGCGCGACGGTAGCGGCGAGACTCAAGAGGGCCGAGCACAGGAGACGACGCATAAAGGATCTGCAGCGCTGGCGTTCCTGTCTATCATACCGAGCGGACCCCGTGCTGAACAGGGCGTTTTTGCGGCACCGAGGGGCGGGAATGCGATAGGTCCTACAACGGCCATACAATGTCGAACTTGCGCCGTGCCGTGGAGACGGTCTCCTTGAACGCTTGCGAGCAATCGGGCGCCCAGCCGTCTACGTTGCGCGCGCTCTGTAAGTCCCAGTTGGCGCTCGGATAGCGGGTCGCGTCTACGTCTGTCCGGTGAAGCGTGAACTCAGGCGCGAAGTCGGCGCACCCCAGCCGCATCTTCGAATCTCGCAGGATCATGGCGTGGACTTCGGCCTCGGTTCGCTTCTGCTTCTTGGGCATCTGGCAGACTAACAGCAGCGTTGTGCTGTTGCGCCGCCGCGCGCCAGCCCGCAGCTTAAGCGCGATCCGGTAGGCGGCTTCAATCGTGACCCGATTCGCTAAGGCGTTTGGCGCACTCGTCCTGGTGCAAGCCGTACACTCAGGGGAGGAGTACGTCGGCCGGCTTTGGGAATCGTTCCCACCCGCCCGATTTCTGACTGGCCTAATCTCGCAAGACCGTGAGCGCGGGTTCCTATTCATCAATGTGTCGCTCGTGGCACTCGGGTTCTGGTGCTTGCTCTGGCCCGTGCGTCGGGAATGGCCGTCGGCCGTGACTCTCGGCTGGGTGTGGGTAGCGGTAGAGGTTGTTAACGGAATCGGCCACCTGCTTTGGACTTTGCGCCAGGGTGGCTATACGCCGGGTGTGGCTACCGCTCCTGTGCTGCTCGTGTTGGCGGTGTACGTCGCGCTCCAGTTGCGCCATATCGTTGGCCGCTCGTCCGCAGCCGCCTAACATGCGCTTGAAGCTGCCGGTCAAACTGTCGCTTGCGACTGCCACGACATGTGAAGGATTGAGGAGGTAGCCCCAATGACCGACAAGGTACCATGTCCGATATGTGGCGCGGCCTCTGACGGCGGCTACAACATCGGCGACAGCACTGTATTCAAGTGTCCACAGTGTGGCGGCTATCGCTTGGCGGGGACGGTTAGCGCGTTGTTTGAGAAGGGCACCTTGCGGAAGCCAGACCCGAAGGCGTTCCTGGACCTCGTGCGACGTAAGCGCGGCAGCTCCCGCGAGTATCCCGTCATAATCCCGGCCGACGTTGGCGGATAAAACTTTGTCGTAACTTTGCCGGTCGCGCTGCGGCACGAGTCAGGCGCCGTCATACGGCGCCACAGTTAGCTATAAAAGCAACGGCCCCGCATGGGGCCGTTGTCTTTCAAGACCGCCGCCTTACCAGTTAGGTCTAGCCCTCCCGAACTGGAGGCAACCTAACGGCCCACCCGCGCAGGTCAACGATCGGCCGGAGGGATGAGCCCGTAGCTGGTGTTCCTGAACACCGAGTCGGCGAGCATCAGCGCCTGGTTCGCGACCTCCGGCTTGGTGGGCCGGAGCGCCTGCGACAGGGACTGATACAACAGCCCGTAAGTCGCGAGAATCCCTTCCGACGGCCGGTCCACCCAGCCGCGGGGGCGATGGCGCGCTGCGGAGGCCGCGTGATACACGCCGAAGGCGAGCGCCTCCGTGCGCGGCAGGTTCACGAACCCGAACACCGACATCAGCTTGATGCTGTCGCTTTGGGCCAGCGGCTGCTGGCGCAGCTTGCGCGCGAAACCGTGCCCCTCCAGGTACCCGCTGAGGCCGAACTGGTCGGCATACGGGCCCACGGTGCGCGAGTAGTAAATCGGCCGCTTGCCGATCTGGTCCTTGATCGCCGTTATCACGATAACGTCCGCGCGCTCGAGATACTGGCGGCCGAGCTGCTGGGGATCGAGCGTCACGGCGACGCCGCTCAGGTTCACGTTCTGCTTTTGCTCCAGCCAGTACACCGGCTGCAGGTTCGCGACCTGCTCGTCCGTGTAGTTCAGCAATTTGCCGGTGGGCTTGGGCCAGGCGCGGCCGTGGTAGATCGCCGGCGCCTGCGTGGAATCGAAGCTCGCGAGCGGCCGCCGCTGCAGCTGCCGGATATACCAGTCGGTGTTCGCGAGCGACAGGTTCACAACCGTTACGTCCTGGCGGACGTGCTCGACCTCCTGCGCGTACCACAATGGGAAGGTGTCGTTGTCGCCCGCCGTCACCAGCACGCCGTAGGGTTCGACCGACTGCAGCAGGTCGTACGCAAAGTCGCGCGCCAGCGTCTCGCCCTTGCGCGAGGCGGTGAGATGATTCCCCCACAACGGGATCAGCGCCAGCGCCAACACCGGCGTCGCGAGCGTCCAGCGGCGAGCTGAGTCGGGCACGCGGACCTCGAGGCCATCGCTGATCCACTCCATGAGGGTCGCGAGCCCCATCCCGACCCACACTCCCCACAGCGCGAACGACGCGATAAAGAAGTAGTCGCGCTCGCGCACCTCGCGCGCGAGCTGCTTCTCGGGCTCCCACGAGTAGCCGTACTTGAAGTTCAAGTAGAAGATGAGGAGCAGCGTGAACGTGGCGACGAGCACGGTCATCGCGATCGCGCGGCGGCGGTCAGCGGTCCACTGGCGGTACGCGCCAAGCAGGCCGAGCGACCCGAACAGCACCGCGAGCCCATTCTGAACGGCCCCGGGAAAATCACGTCCCCATTGCCAGCTGAAGTATTGAACCCACATCCCCAGCTGCGCCGAGAGTGTCGCCTGCCGCTCCCACACCGGTGGCTTGCCGTACTGCTGGCGCGTGAGCACGTCCCACAGCGCCTGCAGCGTAGTCGGCTCCCCTTCGTTGATCGGGGGGAAGTGCGCCGCGCGGATCGGCAGGAACATGTAGACCGACACGCCCACGACCGCGACCAGCAGCACGGCGAGCGCGAAGTCCCAGTTCCGCGCTCGCAGCAACGCATACCCCAGGGCGCCGAGGAACAGCACCGCTGCGAGCTTCAGCGGGCCCGAGTTCTCGAGCCCGCTGGCCACGATCAGCGCGTAGACGCTGCAGAACACGAACCACTGCGACCACTCGACTCGGCGCCCGGCGTCGTCCGCCGGTCGCTGGGCTTTGAGCGGCGGGTACAACAGGACCACCACTGCCGGCCCCACGAGCACGCCCATCATGTGGTTGGTGGACGTCAGGGCGAGCAGGAACACGATCATCAGGAGATGGTGGTCGTGCCCCTCGCCCGCAGGCTGATCGTCCCAGCGCACGATGAGCCACAGCACCAGCGCGATGGAGAGCAGCGACAGCGTGTAGACTTTCTCGTTCACCACCGACTGGTTCCACACGGTGAACGCCGTGGCGGCGGCGAGCGCCCCCGCCACCGCGGCGAGCCGGCGCGGCGGCTGGGCGGGAACCCACGCGCGCATCCAGCGCTCGCTCACCAGGAACCAGCACCCCGCCGCGATCGCGCTGGTGACCGCGGCCAGCAGATTGATCCGCGTGGCGTATCCGGCCGCGAGCGGCAGCAGGCCCCACACGTGGGCGATCAGCACGAACAGGGGATTGCCGGGCGGGTGCGGGATGCCGAGCACGTACGCGGCGGCGATGTATTCCGACGTGTCCCAGAACTGCGTAGTCGGCGCGAGCGTCAACACGTACAGGACGAGAGCGCCTAGGGACACGACCCCCGCCCAGAGATACGGCGGGCGCTCGGGTGTCACCTCGACATACGAAGGCTGGGTGAGCCGCTGAGGCTCGGTCATGGTCGTCATTGGTCAGTGCCTGAACTGTCGAATGCCGGTGAACACCATCGCCAGGCCCGCTGCATCGGCCGCCGCCACGACCTCGGCGTCCTTCACCGAGCCGCCCGGCTGGATGATCGCGCGGACTCCCGCCCGGGCCGCTTCTTCTACCCCGTCCGCGAACGGAAAGAACGCGTCGGAAGCTAATACCGCCTCCTGGGGATCGTGACCCTGCTGGCGCGCCTTGTGGATCGCCAGGAACGAGGCGTCCACCCGCGACGTCTGCCCCGCGCCGATTCCGATCGCGGCTTCCTCGCGGGCGAGCAGGATCGCGTTCGACTTGACGGCCCCCACAGCAGCCCAGGCGAAGCGCAGGTCGCGCCACTCGACATCGGTCGGCTGGCGCTTGGTTACGACCTTCCAACCAGTTTCATCCATCACCTGCGCGAGGCGGGAGCGCTCTTGCGCAAGAAACCCGCCCCGAATCCGTTTCCAGTCCCAACCGACGGCCTCTCCGGTCGGAAGCCGCACCACCCGCAGGTTCTTCTTTTCTCTGAATACGGCCACGGCGTCGTCCGCGAAACCGGGTGCCACCACCACTTCCACGAACAGGTCGCGCATGGCCTCCGCCGCCGCCTGGTCCACCGCCACGTTGAAGGCGATCACCGATCCGAACGCGGACGTGCGATCCGTGGCAAGGGCGCGCTCGTACGCCTCGCGCGCCGAGCGGCCCAGGGCGATGCCGCACGGGGTGGTGTGCTTGATGATGGCGGACGCCGCGCGATCCGCGCCGCGCGTGCTCCAGGGTGCCACCGCTAGGAGCCCCGCGTCCAGGTCCAACAGGTTATTGAACGACAACTCCTTGCCGGAGAGCTGCTCCAGATCGCGGATGCCGGGCTCGTTCGTGGCGTACAGCGCCGCCGCCTGGTGCGGGTTCTCCCCATAGCGCAGCTCCTGGGCGCGCTCCAGCGCGAGCGTGATCCGCTCGGGCCACGCGGGCGCGGGCGCGTCCTTGGTGAGGTAGCCGTGGATTGCGGCGTCATAGACGGCCGTGTGGGAGAAGACTTTGGCGGCAAGCTCTCGGCGCAACCCAGGGCTGACTGACCCCGGGCGCGAGCCCGGGGTTCCCGGTCGCTTCTTGTTCACCGGGCTGGCGCCCGGGGTCAGTGATGCCGTCTTGAGGGCGTCGAGCACGACCGGATAGTCGTCCGGGTCGACGACCACGAGCACATCCTGATGGTTCTTCGCGGCCGAGCGGAGCATCGAGGGGCCGCCGATGTCGATTTGCTCGATCGCATGCTCGAAGCTGACGCCGGGCTTCGCGACCGTCTCACGGAACGGATACAGATTGACGACCACCAAATCGATCGGCGTGATGCCGTGCTCGGCCAGCGCGGCGCGATCCCCGGGATGGGCGCGGCGCGCCAGTAGGCCGCCGTGGACCTTGGGGTGCAGCGTCTTCACTCGGCCATCCATCATCTCGGGGAAGCCCGTCACCTGCTCGATCGGGATCACGGGGACTCCCGCCTGGCGGAGCGCCTCGGCGGTGCCGCCCGTGGACACGATCTCCCAGCCGAGCGCGACCAGCTCGCGGGCGAGCTCCACGATGCCGCGCTTGTCCGACACCGACAGCAGGGCTCGTGGCTTCACCAGGTCTCGGCCACGGCCCGGATCATGTCGGCGAGGCTCACTACGTCCTTCAGGTCGACCACCTCGGCGGGAGAATGGGAATAGCGCAGCGGCCAGCCGATCGGCACGTCCACCACGCCGTACGGCGTGAATACCGATCCGTCGTTGCCGCCGTTGGTGGTGCCGACCTGGAGCGCGATGCCGCGCGCTCGCGCGACCCGGACCAGCGAGTCCACGTAAGCGGGAGGGGTGACGGACGAGTTGTCGAGCGCGCGTGCCACCGCGCCTCGTCCGATCGGCGCCACGGCGAAGTTCGGCAGCTCGAGCGGCGCGTCCGCGGACACGAACGTATCGATCGCATGGACGCGACGCGGTGTCGTGCCCAGCGATGCGGCGGCCGCCGCGGCGCCCTCGAGTCCGATCTCTTCGCGCACGCTCCAGATGAAAATCACCTGGTGCTTGAGCGCCGCGCGGTCCAGGCGCCGCAGCGCGAGCAGCTGCGCGGCCGAGCCGACGCGGTCGTCGAACGACCGGCCCGTCGCGCGCGTGCTGGCGAGGCGGACGTATTGCTTAGGCATGGTAATCGTTAGCCCGGGGATGACGCCCCGCGCCATGGTCGCCGCTCGTGACGCGGTGCCCACGCTGACGCGGAGCGGGGGAGGGGTGCGGCGCGTGAAGCCGGAGTCGCGCGGCAGGAAGACACCCGCGACGTCGCCCTTGTCCGTGTGCACCAGCGCTGGCTTGGCCTCGAAGAGCGACGGGAAGAATCCGCCGCGGTTCTCGAGCTCCAACGTGCCGTCGTCGCGGATCCCGGTCACCCGGAAGCCGATCTCGTCCATGTGCGCGACGATCACCACCACCGGGTTGCCCTGACCTACGCGCACCCAGAGGTTGCCGGCTGTGTCGGTGGACGAGACGGCCCACGTCGGTAACAGTCGCTTCACCGCCTCCCGCACCGGACCCTCTGCGCCGGAGACGCCGTAGGTCTCCACCAATGTGGCCAGCACGGCCTGCGCCTCGGCGACGCGAGCGGAGTCCTGGGCGGACAGGCGGACCGAGGGACTGGCGGACAGACAGAGCAGCGCCAGGACGCAGCTTCTGACCGCCCTCATTTTCCCTCCATCCATTGCACGATTTCGCGGACGAGCCGGTCCCCGTCGGCGAAGGCCACCGTCTCCACCGCCGTGTCGGCATGGCGCGAAGGCAGCGCCAGGGTCTTGACCTCGTCGAACGGTCCGAGCAAGGCCTTCACACTTGCGAGGCCGGCGTCGGTCGCATACAGACTCTGCACCGTGAACGCGACGACGACGGTGCCTTTGACATTGGGCTTCGATTGCACCGCCGCGGCGAGCGCGGCACACGCGGTGCGCCGTCCGGCCGACGGTGCGGCGAGCAGGCGCTCACCGTACAGTTGCGGCCGCTTGGTGAGCGACACGGGCGCGAGCACCGCAATTCCGAGACCCTCCACCTCGGTCGCGGAGCTCGCCCCGACGTCGACATAGGCGTTGTCTAGCGAGAAGACGGGATCAGGCGCACCAGGACCCACGCGGCCGCGCGTCAGGTGCGTCGACTTCACGCCGACGACGCCCGGCACCGCGCCTCGCGTTCCGAAGACGGTCACTCGGTGACCCTCGAGCTGCTGGTCGAGCAGCGGATACGCTGTACGGGCTCCTCCCACCCGCCGCAGCAGCAGGAAGCCGTCGGGCAGGATGTTGCCCACCACGTAACCGACCTCGTCGAGCGGACAGGTGCAGAGTCGCTTAGGGGAGCCCTGACCGAGCGTGAGCGTCACGTTGCCCGGCCGGTCCCGCACGCTACCGGGGAAAAGCGCGCGCAGCGAGTCCGTCATCGCCTGCTCGAGACCGGTCACGGCGGTCATGGAGGAGAAGCGGAGCGCGAGGCGGTCGACGTCGCCCTGGGCGGACAGACGAACGGTGAGAAAGAGGGACAGGATGAGCGTCAGGAGCGCTGCGGTTCGTCTATGCCTCATCACCGAACCTCACGGAAGGTTGATCAGCGACCACGAACGCGGAACCCATCGCGGCGAGCCGCACGGGTTTCTCCGGTACGCCTAACCGGGCCAGCTCCACGACCACCTGCGGCAGCAACCGGTGCTCCACTTCGAGCACCCGTGCGGCGAGCGTGTCCGGCGTGTCATCCGGACGGACCGGCACGGGCCACTGCGCGATGATCGGACCCCGATCGTATTCCTCGTCCACGTAGTGCACGGTCGCTCCGGAGAGCGCGGCGCCGCTCGCGAGCACGGCTGCGTGGACGCGGTGGCCGTACATCCCGGGCCCGCCGAACGCGGGGAGCAAGGCCGGATGGATATTAATCGCGCGCCAGCGAAGCCGCGCGACCGCCGCCGGCGGAATATGCTTCACGTATCCCGCGAGCACGACGAGCCGGGCGTCGCCGACAGCCGTCACGATCTCGGCAGGATCGGCGGGGTCCTTGAGGGCTATCGTGGGCACCGCCGCCCGGCGCGCCCGCTCGAGCGCCCCGGCGCCGGCGCCGCTCGCCACGACGCGTACAACCCGCGCCACGGCCGAGTCGCGCAGGGCGTCGAGCAGCGCCTGCAGGTTCGTGCCGTCGCCTGAGACCAGCACGGCCACAGGAACCGGCGTCACCGATCGCAAGGGCTGAGCGAGCGAGGCTTCCTTCCGGGGACGACGCTGAGCGTGAACGCACCGGTCGCGAACCGCTCGCTGCTCGTCACCACGATGAAGTAGTCTCCCGTTTGGGGCAGCCGTACGGTGAGTCGGGCGTTGCAGTGGCCGCCCGAGTCGTCGTCCTGCGGCTTGGCGACCTCGAGGCCGGGGCCGAGCAGGAAGACGTACGCATCGAAGGCCTCCGCCGCGAGGTCGATGGTGACCGTCTGGCCCGCTCGGCCCGCGAGCCGCCATTGCTGGGTGTAGGTGCTTTCCGCGGGAAGCAATGCGTCGCGCCGCGTGAGCGAGTCGCGTACCGTGTCGCCCACGGCGATCGTGCGCTTCCCCTGCGCGGCGAGGGCGCTCGCGCTGAGTGCGAGCACGGCCACCAGTCTCCCCGGCTTCATGACGCCTCGCAATCTGCGGGCGCTAACCGCCGCGCACAATCTCAGGGGCGGCGGCCGCGAGGTCGGCCACGACGCGGACGCCGAGAGCGCGGGCCTTCCCGGCGTGCGCGCCACCGCTGCCGGTCTCCACTAACAGCGCGCGTCCACCGAGCCTGCGCGCCGGCTCGATGTCGCTCCTGCGATCACCCACCCACACGCAGCGCGCGAGCTCGAGGCCCAACGCGGCGGCGGCCTCGCGGAACAACAGCAACCCCGGCTTGCGGCACTCGCATGGTCCGGTGAATTCGGGATGGTGGGGACAGAAGTAGGCGCCATCGAGGCCGGCGCCATGCGCCGCCAGCAGCTCGACGAGGCGGCGCTGTACGGCGCCGTACGCGGCCGCGTCGTACAGGCCGCGCGCGATGCCCGACTGGTTGGAGACGGTGATCACCAGCCAGCCGGCTTGGCTCAACTGGCGAATCGCCTCCCCGGCGCCGGGAAGCAGGCGAACCTTGCCGGGCTCGTGCAGGAATCCCGGGTCTTCCACGATGGTCCCGTCGCGGTCGAGAAACACGGCCCGGCGGCCGGTTTCCGCGCGGGCGTCAGGCATCGAGCGCGCTCCGCACCGCGCGCGCCACGCTTTCGACCTGTTCGGGGAAAATGGTGCGAGGATCGAGCACCACATGATCGTCGGCGATGCGGGCGATGATGGGAGGGGCGCCTCCCCGCAAGCGTTCCGCCAGGGCGTTAGGTGCTAGGTGTTGGGGGTGAAGCGCCACCAGCCAGGTTTTTAGCTTGGCGCCTGGGAATGAGCCGCCGCCAACCTCTGATTCGCCCTCGACAATGTCGCAGTCCCTGCCCACGTCTTTGTGCAACGTTTCTGCGCGTTGACGAAGGTGCTTGACATCTTCCGTTAGCATCCGGAGGACAGGAATTTCGCGGCGGCTTGTCTCCGGTTCCCGGTACAATGCCAGCGTGGCCTCCAAGGCAGCGAGCGTGAACTTGTCCGCGCGCGCCGCCCGCGCCAGCGGATCCTTGCGGCACGCGGCGATCGCGTCGCGCGTGCCGAGCAGGATCCCCGCCTGTGGACCGCCGAGCAGCTTGTCGCCCGAGAAGGCGACGGCGTCCACGCCGCTCGCGAGCGCCTCCGCCACGGTGGGCTCGCCCGTGAGACCCCAGGGCGAGAGGTCGGTCAAGAGTCCGCTACCGAGGTCGTACAGGCTCGCGGCGCCGCGGGCGCGCGCCACCCCGGCGATCTCCCGCGCGGACACTTCGGCGGTGAACCCGGTGACCTGGAAATTTGACCGGTGGACTTTGAGCAGCAGTCTGGTGCGCTCGGAGACCGCATTCTCGTAGTCCGTGAGGTGCGTCCGGTTCGTGGTTCCCACCTCTACCAGTGTGGCACCTGAGCGGGCCATGATGTCCGGGATCCGAAACGCGCCCCCGATCTCCACCAGCTCGCCTCGCGACACAATGGCTTCGCCGTCGCGCGCCAGCGCCGAGAGGGCGACGAGCAGCGCGCCGGCGGCGTTGTTCAGGACGATGGCGTCTTCGGCGCCGGTCAATTCCACCAGGAGATCGCGACACAGCGCGTGGCGTGACCCCCGGGCTCCCCGGGCCAGGTCGTATTCGAGATTGGAATATCCCGCGGCGATGCGCGTCATCGCCTCGCGGGCGGCGCGCGCCAGCGGCGCCCGGCCGAGGTTGGTGTGCAGCACCACGCCGGTAGCGTTGATCACCGGCAGGAGCGACGGGGCGGCGAGCTGCTGCACACGCGCGCCGACGGCGGCGCCCCAGCCTTCGGGTGGCGTGGTGCCGCCGTCAGCGCGCGCGTGGTCGATCGTGTCGCGCACGGCTCGCACCACCAGACTCCGCGGATGGGCGGCCAGGAGCGCCGTGACGTCGGGCTCGGCGAGCACGGCGTCCACCGCGGGGAGTCGTCGGCGCGGGTCGCTCATCGCCTTTTGGTCTGGGTCGAGTCGCCCGGTTGGGGTTTCGGCACGGGAATCTCGATCACTCCGACGCCGTCTCCGGCGACCCCGCTCAAGCTGATCGCCCCGCGCACGCGCACCAGGTACTTGGCGCCCGGAGTGAGCAGCCGCGCGGTCTGGACGACGAGCCGGTCGTAAGGCACACGGCGTTGCGCCAGGAGCTTGCGCACGCGGGCGGTATCGACGCGCGCGGTGGATGTGTCTCGACGCGATGGCGCGCCGGGGGCCCCGGCGACGGCGGGTGCCCGCGGGGCTGCCGGAGCCGGGGTCCCCCGTCGCGCCGTCGTGTCCTTCCGTGCCGTAGTGTCCTGCAGCCGCTTGAGCGAGTCAGCCACCGCTCGCGCCCGCGCCTGCAGCGAATCGAACTGCGCCGGCCGGTACAGCGTCCGCACGCCGACGGGCGCCGAGTCGGGCAGCGAGAACACGCGCACCGCAGCCGTGTCGGGCGGTCGCGCCGGATCGAGCGGCTGCGAGAAACTGACGCGCAGCGTGATCGAGTCGACCGCCTCGATGGTGCGAATCCGCGGGCCCACGCTGTCGTGCACGAACGCCCACAACACGGCGCTCGCCGTCGAGTCGACGGCGAGGGTGACCGTGTCGAAGGGCTCGCGCCGGTCCTGGCGGCGGTTGTTGTTCTGATCCTGCACGACCCACACGCGATACCGCCCCGGCGGGATCTCCCGGAGCCGGAAGTATCCGGCGGAGTCGGTGAGCGTGACGTAGGGGACAGTGTCGGGGAGCGGGGCGGCCCGGATCACGCCCTGCGTGAGGATCCGCTGCTCGACCCACAGCAGCGCCGTGCCGCTCAGCTCGGCCTGGGGCAGGGGGCCGCCGGTCGAGAAGACGATCGTGGTGCCGGTCTTCGTGACGTTGCGGCGCAGGTCCGCGATGCCGGGCAGCACCTCGAGGTGGTACACGCGGTTCGGCTTGAACCCCTCTTCGGGCTGCACGTGAATCGCGCTGCGGTGCCAAGACACTTTGACGTCGCCCGCGACCGGGGACAACAAGATCTTCTGCGCCAGGCCCGTGATGGCGCCCGTTCCGCCCCCGCCCCCGCCCCCGACCCCCCCGCCGGAGCTCCCCGGCGCCTCGTCGATCACCTCGTCGAACTGGATGACGGCCTTGCCCCGGAAGTCGGGGACGACCGCTCCCGACTCCGGCACGGTGCTCAGGATCGCGGCCGGCGTGGTGCGAGGCGGACCGCCGGGCGGCGCCGCCTGGTTCGCGCAGCCGAACGCCAGGGCGCTTAGGAGCAGCCCAGCGATTTGAGTTTGTCGGCCAGCACGTGCCGCTGGTCGCGCCACGCCCGCTCCTTCTCGCGCTCCTTGGCGACCACCTCGGCGGGCGCCCGCGCGACGAACTGCTGGTTGGTGAGCTTGGCGGCGAGCCCCGCCAGCTGCTGCTCGAGCCGGGTGAGCTCGCCCGACAGGCGCCGACACTCCTGCTGCAGGTCGATCGCATCCGCCAGAGCGACGAACACCTCGCTCCCGTCCGCGAGCACGGCGTGCCCACCTGCGCCCTTCAAGCTGCCGTCGAACTGCAGCTCGGAAAGCTGGGCCAGACGCATGATCGTGTCGCGTTCTCCGTCGAAAGCGGCTCTGATCAGCTCCGTTCTCGGTTTGATAGTGGCTGCAACGCGCGTCTTAGGGGCGACGCGGTACTCCGCGCGAATCGCCCGGATCTTGGAGATCGCCTCCTGAACGCGCGCGAATTCAAAGTCCGCCCGGAGCTTCGGCAAGGCCGCTGGCACGGTAGGCCAGGCCGCTCCCGCAAGAAGGTCTTCGGGCTGTCGGCCGGGAAGCTTCTGCCACAACTCTTCGGTGATGAATGGCACGACTGGATGTAGCAGCCGGAGCACGGTGTCGAAGCAGAACGCCAGCACGGCCTGAGCAGCGGCGGCGTCGCCCGAAGCAGCGGGCGCCGCTGCGAGGCGCGGCTTGACTGCCTCCACGTACCAGTCGGCGAGATCGCTCCACGCGAACTCGAAGCAGGACTTGGCGGCTTCGTCGAGGCGGAACGTCTCGAGCTGTTCCGTGGCAGCCACGATCGTCTTGTGGGCCTGGCCGAGAATCCATCGATCTGCCAGCGCGAGTCGCGACGGATCCAAGTTGCCGATAGACGGCACCTGGTCCGGCAGCTGCGCCAGGATGAACCGCCCGATGTTCCAGAGCTTGTTCGCAAAGTTCCGGCCGGGCGCGAACGTCGTCTCCAGGTCATTGGGATCGAGCATCAGGTCCGACCCGAGCGACACGCCGGCGATGGTCGTCCAGCGCAGCGCGTCCGCGCCGAACTTGCCGACCACGTCGAGCGGGTCGATGCCGTTGCCGAGCGACTTGGACATCTTGCGGTGCTGCGTGTCCCGCACCGTGCCGTGCAGATACACCGTCGCGAACGGACGGTCCCGACGGAAGTGGTAGCCGGCCATGATCATCCGCGCCACCCAGAAGAACAGGATCTCGGGCGCCGTCACCAGCGTGTGGCCCGGATAGAAGCGCTTCAGGTCGGGCGTCTCGTCCGGCCAGCCGAGCGTCGCGAACGGCCACAGCCAGGACGAGAACCAGGTGTCGAGTACATCGGGATCCTGCTCGACCGGGCCGCCGCACTCCGGGCACGCCTTCGGGTCCGCGCGGTCGGCCCACTGCCGGGGAGGGACGCACTTGGTGCACGTGAACACCGGGATGCGATGGCCCCACCACAACTGCCGCGAGATGTTCCAGTCCCGGATGTTCTCCATCCAGTGCTCATACGTCGCGCCCCACCGCTCGGGCACCAGGCGAATGGCCCCGCTCCGGTACGCCTCGAGCGCCGGTTGCGCCAGCGGCTTCATCTTCACGAACCACTGATCGGACAGCCGCGGCTCCACCACCGTGTCGCACCGATAGCAATGGCGCACCGCATGCCGGTGCGGCTCGACCTTTTCGAGCAGGCCGCGCTCCTTGAGCATGTCCACGATCTTGTCGCGCGCGTCGAAGCGATCGAGGTCGGCGAGCGTCTTCGGCACGCGGGTGGGATGCTCCATCCGCGCGTCTTCGGTCATCACCAGGGGCATCTCGAGCTTGTGGCGCAGCCCGATCTCGAAGTCGGTGGCGTCATGCGCCGGGGTCACCTTCACGAATCCGGTCCCCAACCCGGGCTCGACTGCCTCATCGGTGATGATCGGCACCGGCAGGTCGATGATCGGCACCCGGGCCACCTTGCCCACGAAGCCCCGATGGCGCGGGTCCTTGGGATTCACCGCCACCGCCGTGTCGCCCAGCAGCGTTTCGGGGCGCGTGGTGGCCACGGTCAGGTAGGGTTTGGGGCCGCCTTCCACGTGATAGCGGATGTAGTACAGCTTGCCGTCGATGTCGTTCGATTCGGCTTCCTCGTCCGACAACGCCGTGAGGCAGCGCGGGCACCAATGGATGACCCGGTGGCCGCGGTAAATGAGCCTCTCTTCCCACAGTGTCACGAACACTTCCCGCACCGCCCGCGAGTAGGCCGGGTCGAGCGTGAAGCGCGTCCGGGTCCAGTCACAGGACGCGCCGATCATCTTGAGCTGCTCGAGAATCGTGGCGCCGGTCTCCTTCACAAAGGCCCACACCCGCGCGACGAACGCCTCGCGGCCGAGGTCGAAGCGGGTCTTGCCCTCGTTCGCGATGATACGCTCCACCACGTTCTGGGTCGCGATGCCGGCGTGGTCGGTGCCGGGAAGCCACAGGGCTTCACGGCCGCGCATCCGCTCGAACCGGATGAGCACGTCCTGCGTCACGTTGTTCAGTCCCTGGCCCATGTGCAGCACGGCGGTGACGTTGGGCGGGGGGATCACGATCACGTACGGCGGCTTCGGTGAGTCTACCCGGGCCGTGAACACACCGCGCTCGACCCAGCGCCGGTACAGCGGGCGCTCGACGGCGTGCGGGTCGTACTGGGGGGAAAGGTCGAAGCGCGTGGCGGTCATTCCTTATAATAGACAGGATGGGGGAGGTTGGTGGAGGTTTGGGAGGTCCTCCAACCTTCTGTTTGTGCTAGAATTCTCTACAAATGGCCGACGAATCTAGCGTCCTTCCGACCAGCCGCATCGCGCGCTGGTTCGCCATCGCCGCGGTGATCGTGTTCACCGTCGTGCTGTACTTCCGCGACGGACGCCGCGTGCCGCCCTTGACGGCCACACCCGCGGCCACCGGCCAGCCGGCCAACTAGTCTCATGCCTTCAGAAATCCGCGTCACGCTCCCCGACGGGAGCGAGGAGCGTGTCCCTGCCGGCTCCACGGGCGCCGACCTCGCCAAGGCCATCGGGCCGGGGCTCGCGAAGGCGGCGCTCGCCGCACGGGTGAACGGCAAGGTCTGGGACCTGGCGCGTTCGCTGCCCGACGGGGCGAAGTTGTCGATCCTCACGGACAAAGACCCGCAGGCACTGGAGGTGCTGCGCCACTCCTCGGCCCACGTCCTGGCGACGGCGGTGCGGCAGCTCTTCCCCCGCGCGCAGATCGGATTCGGCCCCCCGATCGAGGACGGCTTCTACTACGACTTCGAAGTGGGGCGGCCCTTCGGGCCGGAGGATCTCGCAGCGATCGCGGAAGCGAAGCGGCGCTTCAAGGATGACCCGCTCAAGCTCGAGCGCATCGAAGACCTCGGGCCGAACGAGGTGATCTCGGTCTACACCGACGGTCCGTTCGTGGACCTGTGCCGCGGGCCGCACGTGCCGAGCACCGGGCGGATCAAGCACTTCAAGCTGCTCAACGCCGCCGGCGCCTATTGGCGCGGCGACGAGCGCCGCCAGATGCTGCAGCGCATCTACGGAACGGCTTGGTTCACCAAGGACGACCTCGAGGGCTACCTGCGGCGCCTCGAGGAGGCCAAAAAGCGCGACCACCGCGCACTGGGGAAGCAGCTCGATCTGTTCTCGATTCAGGAAGACGTCGGCCCCGGGCTGGTGTTCTGGCACCCGAAGGGCGCGATGATCCAGCACCAGCTGCGGCGCTTCATCGAGGACACGATCCTGGAGCGCGGCTATTCGCTGGTCTACACCCCCAACGTGACCCGCGAGGAGTTGTTCCTGCGCTCGGGGCACCTCCCGCTGTACGCGGCGAACCAGTTCCCGCCCATGGCCGCGGGAGAGGGCGAGGCCGAATCCGTGCGCTATCGGGTGAAGCCGATGAACTGCCCAATGCACATCCTCATTTACGCCTCACAGCAACGCAGCTACCGCGACCTGCCGGTGCGGCTCGCCGAGATCGCCAACGTGTACCGCAACGAGCGATCGGGCACGCTGCATGGGATGCTGCGGGTGCGCGGGCTCACCATGGACGACGCCCACATTTTTCTCCGCGAGGACCAGATCGAGCAGGAGATTTTCCAGCTGCTCGACATCGTGGAGCTGGTGCTCGGGAAGACCTTCGGGCTCTCTTACCGGCTCGACCTAGCGACGCGCCCCGAGAAGAAGCTGGGCACCGACGCGACTTGGGATGTGGCGGAGCGCGCACTCGAGCAGGCGCTCAAACACCGCGGTGCCACCTACCGCATCGATCAGGGGGGCGGGGCGTTCTACGGACCGAAGATCGACGTCAAGTTCAACGACGCTATCGGCCGCGAGTGGCAGGGCGCCACGATCCAGCTCGATTTCGAGCAGCCCGAGCGCTTCGGGCTCGAGTACACGGGCCAGGACAACCGGCCGCACCGACCAGTGATGATCCACCGCGCGATCTTCGGCACGCTGGAGCGGTTCGTGGGATTCCTGATCGAGCACTTCGCCGGGGCGTTCCCCCTCTGGCTCGCCCCCGAGCAGGTCCGCGTGTTGCCGATCTCGGACGCGCAGGCGCCTGCTGCGCGCTTGCTACACGAGCGGCTGCGCGCGGCGGGCATCCGTTCACATCTCGACGAGCGCAACGAGACCCTCAACTACCGCATCCGCGACGGCGAGCTGCAGAAGATCCCATACATGGCGGTGGTCGGGCAGCGCGAGGCGGAGACGGGCTCGGTCGCGGTGCGGGGACGGGGAGAAGGGAAGAAGCAGGTGGTGCTGCCCATTGCCGACTTCGTGGCGAAGCTCACGGAGGAGGTTCGCACCAGGAGCCTGGTCCCGTTAGTTTGAGATCTGTGATCCCCGGGCTCGCGGCCGGGGTCAGTAAACCCGGACGCGACTAACTAACCCCGGGCGCGAGCCCGGGGTCAAACCGAAGGCCGGATGAGTACGAGCGACCAAGCCACCCCCGTCATTCTCTCCGCCTGCCGCACCCCGATCGGCAAGTATCTCGGCGGCCTCGCCCCGCTGCCGGCGCCCCGGCTCGGTGCCCTCGTGATCCGCGAGGCCGTGCGCCGTGCCGGCATCGAGGACGGCACGGTCGAAGAAGTGATCATGGGCAACGTGCTTCAGGGCGGTGTCGGCCAGGCGCCGGGCCGCCAGGCGGCGATCCACGCCGGTCTCCCGGGGACCGTGCCGGCGCTGACGGTCAACAAGGTCTGCGGCTCGGGACTCAAGGCCGTGATGCTCGCCGCCCAGGCGATCCGCGCGGGCGACGAGCAGTGCATCGTGGCGGGCGGGATGGAGTCGATGTCGAACGCGCCGCACTACGTGTACGGGATGCGCGGCGGCATCAAGGCGGGCAATAGCCAGCTCGTCGACGGCATGATCCACGACGGGCTGTGGGACTCGTTTTCCAACACCCACATGGGTAACCTCGCCGAGTACACGGCCAAGAAAGCCGGCGTGTCGCGCGCCGACCAGGACGCGTTCGCATTGGCGAGCCACCAGAAGGCCGTGGCCGCGATGGAGGCGTGCCGCTTCAAAGCGGAGATTGTCCCGGTCGAGATTCCCGGGAAGAAGGGGCCGACCGTGGTCGAGAAAGACGAGGGTCCGCGCAAGGAGACCTCGCTCGACGCGCTGGCCGCGCTCAAGCCGTCCTTCGAGCAGGACGGGACGGTGACGGCGGGCAACGCGCCTGGGTTGAACGACGGCGCGAGCGCGCTGGTCGTCACGTCGCTGGCGTTTGCCAAGGCGCACGGCCTCAAGCCGCTGGCTCGCGTCACTGCGTACGCCAGCGCCGGCGGCGAGCCCAAGGATTTGTTCTTCGCGCCCATCGTCGCGGTGCAGAATCTCATGAAGAAAGCCAAGACCACCATCGGCGATTACGATCTGATCGAAGCGAACGAGGCCTTCGCCGTGCAGGCCATCGCCGACGGGCGCGCCCTTGGCTGGGACTGGGACCGGGTGAACGTGAACGGGGGCGCCATCGCCCTCGGGCACCCGATCGGCGCCTCCGGCGCGCGCATCCTCACCACCTTGCTGTTCGCCCTCAAGGACCGCAAACAAACGACCGGCCTCGCCACCCTGTGTCTCGGGGGCGGCAACGCCGTGGCCCTCAGCGTGGAGATGCTCTGATGCAGGCTCAGACCGCCGTCGTATCCGCTCCGTCTCTCACCGGCCGGCGCGCGCTCGCCGTCCTGCTGGGCGTCGCCGTCGTGGCGATCGCGGCCCAGATCGCGATTCCGCTGCCGGGTACGCCGGTTCCGATGACGCTACAGCCGCTGGCCGTGCTGATCGTGGGCGGCCTGCTCGGGCCGCGGCTTGGTGCCGCCTCGCTGCTCTTGTATCTCATGCTCGGTGCCGCGGGCCTCCCGATCTTTACGCCGTTCGGAGCACCGGGAGTGGCCCGGCTGTTCGGTCCGACGGGCGGCTACCTGCTGGCCTATCCGATCGCCGCCTACGCCGTGGGTCGGCTCGCGGGCGACGGGCGCCGCTGGGCCCGGCTCGCTCTCGCGGTGCTCATCGGCCTCGTGCTCATTCACCTCGGCGGCCTGGCGCAGCTGCTGATCATCACGCACAGCCTGCACGACGCCGCGCGACTCGGCACCTGGCCGTTCCTGCTGGGCGACCTGGGAAAGCTGATCATCGCAGGCGCCATCCTGCGGCCCGCCCTGAGTCCCCTGCGCGCGCGCCTATGACGGCGCGCGGTTCGTTTCCGGCATGAGCCGCGTCGCGGTGGTGGGCGCCGGCACGATGGGGAACGGCATCGCCCACGTGTTCGCCCAGCACGGCTGGGACACCACGCTGATCGACGTCGCGCCCGGTCTGCTCGAGCGCGTGATCGCCGTGATTCGGGCGAACTTCGAGCGGCAGGTGAAGAAGGGGACCGTCACTTCCGAGCAGCGCGACGCGGCGCTGGCGCGGATCCGGACCTCCATGAGCCTCGACGCGGTGTCGGACGCCGAGCTGGTGGTCGAAGCCGCGACCGAGCAGCCCGACGTGAAGTTCAGGATTTTCCGCGACCTGGACCGGCTGGCGCCGCCCGCCGCGATCCTCGCGAGCGATACGTCATCCATTTCGATCACGACCCTCGCCGCCCAGACCAAGCGCGCCCCCCAGGTGATCGGGATGCACTTCATGAACCCGGTGCCCGTGATGCCGCTGGTCGAGGTGATTCGCGGGCTCGAGACGCGCGACGAGACCGTCGCGCAGGTGGTGGAGATCGCCAAAGGGCTCGAGAAGACGCCGGTCGTGGTCAACGACGCGCCCGGCTTCGTGTCGAACCGCGTGCTGATGCCGATGATCAACGAGGCGATCTTCTGCGTGATGGAGGGCGTCGCGACGCCGGAAGCCATCGACACGGTCATGAAGCTGGGGATGAACCACCCTCTCGGGCCGTTGGCGCTGGCCGATCTGATCGGGCTCGACGTGTGTCTCGCGATCCTCGAGGTGCTGCAACGCGACCTGGGGGACGACAAGTACCGGGCGGCGCCGCTGTTGCGGACGATGGTGGCGGCCGGCCGCCTGGGCCGAAAGAGCGGGCGCGGCTTCTATGTCTACCGCGATTGAGCCGCCGGGTCTCTCCGAGACGCAGCGTCAGATCGTCGAGCTGGCGCGCGAATTCGCGCGCACCAAGATCGAGCCGTTCGCCGCGGAATGGGACCGCCGGGCGCACTTCGATCGCGAGGTGATCGACGAGCTCGGCCGGCTGGGGTTCCTCGGCATGTGCGCCCCCGAGGAGTACGACGGGATGGGGCTCGACACCGTCACCTACCTGCTCGCGCTCGAGGAGATCGCCGCCGCGGACGCGAGCGTCGCGGTCTCGCTGTCGATCCACAACGCCATTCCGACCACGATGCTGGTGCGCCACGGCAGCGTCGCGCAAAAAGACCGCTGGTTGAAGCCGATGGCGCGGGGTGAGGTGTTGGCCGGCTTCGCGCTGTCCGAGCCGGAGTCCGGCTCCGACGCCGCGGCGCTGTGCACGCGGGCGGTGCGCGACGGCGATCGCTGGGTGCTGTCGGGCACGAAGGCGTGGGCCACCAACGGCGGCACGGCCGACTTCATGACGGTGATGGCCCGTTCCGAGCGCGGAATCTGCGCCTTTATTGTGCCCACCGACGCCGCCGGTTATCGTCCGGGGAAGCCCGAGGATAAGATGGGCCTCCGCGCCTCGAACACGGTGTCGCTCGCGCTCGAGGACGTGCGCTTGCCGGCCGACCACCTCCTGGGGGAGGAAGGGGAGGGATTCGGGTACGCAATGGAGGGGCTCGACGCCGGTCGCCTGGGCATCGCGGTGCAGGCGGTCGGGATCGCGCGCCGGGCGCTCGAGCACTCGGTGGCGTATTGCGCCGAGCGGCGGCAGTTCGGCCGGCCGCTGCGGGAGTTTCAGGGAGTGCAGTTCAAGCTCGCCGACATGGCGACGCGGATAGAGGCGGCACGCGCGCTGACGCACTCCGTCGCGGCGCGCCGGGACCGGGGCGAGGACACCACCACACAGGCGAGCATGGCCAAGCTGTTCGCCTCCGAGGCGGCGATGTGGGTGACCACGCAGGCGGTGCAGCTGTTCGGCGGATACGGCTACATGCGCGATTTTCCCGTGGAGAAGCTGTTCCGGGACGCCAAGGTGACGGAGATCTATGAAGGCACCAGCGAAATCCAGCGGATCATCGTCGCCCGCGGTCTCTACCCCCGCGCCTAGTGCTGCGTCTGACCCCGGGCGCAAGCCCGGGGAACGCGAGGGCTTCGATTTCTTCTCCCTTCTCGCCGAGCACGAGCACGAGCAGGTCAGCGCGTACTACGATCCCTCCACCGGATATCGCGGCATCATCGCCATTCATTCCACGGTGCTGGGGCCGGCGCTGGGCGGCACCCGCTTCTGGAATTATCAGAGCGATCGCGACGCCTTGATCGACGCGCTCCGCCTGGCGCGCGGCATGACCTATAAAGCGGCGGTGGCAGGGCTCAACCTGGGCGGCGGGAAGGGCGTCATCATCGGCGACAACCGCACCACGCGGCGCGAGGCGTTGTTCCGCGCCCACGGGCGCCACGTCGAATCGCTCAAGGGGCGCTACATCACGGCCGAGGACGTGGGCACCAGCACCGCCGACATGGAGTACATCAAAGCGGAGACGAACCACGTCACCGGCCTGATCGGTCGGTCGGGGGACCCGTCCCCCGTCACCGCCTTCGGCGTGTACCGCGGCATCAAAGCCTGCGTCCGCTACCGCTCCGGGTCCGACAGCCTGTCCGGGAAGGCCGTCGCTTTGCAGGGATGCGGCTCCGTAGGCTATCATCTGGCCAAGCTGCTGCATGCGGAGGGGGCGAGCATCACCTGCACCGACATCGACCCGCAGCGCGTGAAGCGCGTGGTGGAGGACGCCGCAGCCAAAGCGGTCGCGCCGGACGCGATTTACGACGTGCGGGCCAGCATCTTCGCCCCCTGCGCTCTCGGGGCGGTGATCAACGACGACACGCTCCAACGGCTGCAGGTCGAGATCGTGGCCGGCGCGGCGAACAACCAGCTCGCCGAAGACCGACACGGCGATCTGCTGGAGCGGCGTGGTATCACCTACGCGCCCGACTACGTGATCAACGGCGGCGGCCTGATCAACGTCAACGCCGAGCTGCACGGCTGGGCGCCCGAGCGGGCCCGCTCTAAGGCGGGAGAGATCTACGACACCCTGCTGCGCGTGTTCGAGATCGCGCGCGAGGAGGGGTGCCCCAGCTACCGGGCGGCGGACCGGCTGGCGGAGCAGCGCATCGCCGCGATCGCCAAGGTACGCCGCAACTTTGTCTGAGAAGATTTATGTGGGCGCAGACCACGCGGGCTTCCAGTTGAAGCAGAAGCTCGTGGACGAGCTGAAGCGGCTGGGCTACGAGCCCGTGGACGCGGGCCCCAAGGCGATGGACCCGGCGGACGACTATCCCGACTTCGGCCGGCCGGTGGCCGAGGCGGTGAGCAAGGGCACCGTGAAGCGGGGCGTGCTGACGTGCGGCACGGGGTTGGGCATGGCGTACGTGGCGAACCGATTCCCGCGGGTGCGGGCGGCGGTGGCGTGGAGTCCGGAGGTGGCGGAGCTGGCGCGCAAGCACAACGACGCGAACGTGCTGGTGCTGCCGTCGCGGTTCGTGAGCGAGGAGGAGGGGATGGAGATCCTGCACAAGTGGCTCGACACGGCGTTCGAAGGCGGGCGCCACGAGCGGCGCGTCGCGAAGATCGACGCATGATCGATCGCCGCGCCCCGCTCGCCAAGGCGGACCCGACCATCTTCCAGTTGATCCGCCGCGAGGTGGAGCGGCAGGAGCACGGGCTGGAGCTGATCGCGAGCGAGAACTTCGTGTCGGTGGCGGTGCTCGAGGCGATGGGCACGGCGCTCGCCAACAAGTACGCCGAGGGGCTGCCGCGGAAGCGGTACTATGGCGGCTGCGAGATCGTGGACGAGGTCGAGCAGCTCGCCATCGATCGCGCCAAGGCGCTGTTCAAGGCCGAGCACGTGAACGTGCAGCCGCACGCCGGAGCGCAGGCGAACATGGCCGCCTACCTCGCCGTGGCGAAGCCGGGCGACACGCTGCTCGGACTGGCGCTTTCGCATGGCGGACACCTGACCCACGGCGCGCCGGTGAACTTTTCGGGGACGCTGTTCCGCGCGACGCATTACGGCGTGCGCGAGGACACGGGCCGCATCGACTATGACCAGGTGCGCGACGTCGCGCGCCGCGAGCGGCCACGCATCCTGATCGGCGGCAGTAGCGCCTACGCGCGCATCATCGATTTCGCGACGCTCAAGAGCATTGCCGACGAGGTTGGCGCGATGTTCATCGTGGACATGGCGCACATCGCCGGGCTCGTGGCCGCTGGGCTCCACCCTTCGCCCGTGCCGCACGCGCAAATCGTCACGACCACCACCCACAAGACCCTGCGTGGTCCACGCGGCGGTTTGATCCTCTGCCAGGAGCGGTTCGGGAAGGACGTCGACAAGCAGGTCTTTCCCGGTCTCCAGGGCGGCCCGCTCGAGCACGTGATCGCGGCCAAGGCGGTGGCTCTGGGGGAAGCGCTGACCCCGGAGTTCAAGACCTACGCCGCTCAGGTCGTGCGCAACGCGCAGGCCCTCGCCGCGGCGCTGGTGGAGCGGGGCTACGCGATCGTGTCGGGCGGGACAGACACCCACCTGATGCTCGTGGACCTGCGTCCCAAGCAGGTGACCGGCAAAGAGGCGCAGGAGCTGCTCGACCGCGCCGGCATTACCGTGAACAAGAACACGATTCCCGGCGATCCCCAGAAGGCATTCGTCACGAGCGGGGTCCGCATCGGCACGCCGGCCGTGACCACGCGTGGCTTCACCGAGGCCGAAATGCTCAAAGTGGCGGAGTTCATCGACACCGTGCTCACGAACCAGGACGACGCGACCATTGCGCGCGTGAAGGCCGACGTGCGCGAGCTGGCCACGCAGTTCCCACTGTACGCGCCACCGGTGCGTGCGGCCGTGGCGGGGGTGACCCATGCCCGATAGAGGCGGGTCCTCGGGCCGGTCCTCCCGCGGTTCTGGCTCCTTCACGGTGCATCCGGCGGAAGAGCTCGAGGTCTACTTCAACGAAGTCGCCCACGGCCGGCCGGTGGGCTTCGTCGCCTCGTCTAAGTGGAAGCCGCCGACCGACATTTACGAGACCGACGAGGCGCTGGTGGTCTACATGGACATCGCCGGGATGCGCTCCGAAGACTTCACGGTCCAGTACGTGGACGGCGTGCTGATCATCGCCGGCGAGCGCACCGCCCGGCGCCATGAGGGCAAGCCCCACTACCACGCGATGGAAGTGCAGGTCGGTCCGTTCGAGCGCCGTTTCCGCCTTCCCGTGCCGGTCGATCCCGAGAGCATTCGAGCGAACTACGAGCAGGGCTTCCTTGAGGTCCGGCTGACGAAGCTTCCGGCCCGCCTCTCGGGCCCACAGTCGGTGCGGGTGCAATAAGTGGATCGTCTCCCCGTCCTGCCGCTCGGCCGGATCGTGGTCTACCCGCACGTCGTGCTGCCCATGGCGCTCACCGATCCGCACGCCGTCCAGCTGATCGACGAGGTGGTCCAGGGCAACAAGCGCCTGCTGCTCGGCGTGGTGCGGCCGCTGGGCGGCACCGAGCCGCCCGAGGGCGCCGTGATGCACGCCCGGGCCGACGAGCTGTACGAGGTCGGCACGCTCGGCACGGTGGTGCGCATGCTCAAGCTGGGCGACGGCTCGGTGCGCGTCATGGTGCAGGGACTGGAGCGGGCGCGGCTCGCCGAAGTGACGCCGATGGAGCACTGGCTGGTGGCCGGCTACCAAACATTCGCCAGCAACCTGCCCGAGGATGCCCGCACCGAAGCGCTGAAGCGCACCGTGCACGCCCAGTTCTCGCGCGTGATCGACATCGCGCCCTACCTGGGGGAGGAGCTGCACGAAGTCTTGGTCGGCATCGCCGAAGGCGGCAAGCTGGCCGACTTCGTGGCCGCAAACCTGGACCTGGCCCTCCCGGCCAAGGCCGAGCTGCTGGCGATCGACGACGTGAACCGGCGCCTCGAGCGGCTCGCCGAGCTGCTGGGCCAGGAACTGCAGGTCCTCGAGGTGGGCAGTCAGATTCAGGAGAAGGTGCGCACGCGGCTCGACCAGAATCAGCGGGAGTACGTGCTGCGCGAGCAGCTGCGCGTGATCCGCCAGGAGCTGGGCGAGGAAGAGGGCGACGACGAGCTGACCGAGCTGGCCGGCCGGCTCGAGGCCGCCGGGCTCCATGAGGAGGCCAAGAAGGTCGTCGACCGGGAGCTCAAGCGGCTGCGCCAGATGTCGCCGCAGTCGGCCGAGTACCACGTGGCCCGCACCTACCTCGAGGTCATCGCGTCGCTGCCGTGGGGCCGCACCTCGGAGGACCGGCTCGACCTGAAGGCCGCGCGCGACATCCTGGACCGCGACCACTACGACCTGAAGAGCGTGAAAGAGCGGATCCTCGAGTACCTGGCGGTCCGCACCCTCAACCCCGCGGCGCGCGGCGGCATTCTGTGTTTCGTGGGCCCGCCCGGGGTGGGCAAGACCTCGCTCGGCCAGAGTATCTCGGAGGCCCTGGGGCGGCCGGGACGCATCATCCACGCGCTGCAGCGCTGCGAGACCCGCAACCCGCTGTTGATGCTCGACGAGGTGGACAAGATGGGCTCCGATGTGCGCGGTGATCCGACGGCCGCGCTGCTCGAGGTGCTCGACCCGGCGCAGAACAGCACCTTCGTGGATCATTATCTCGAGGTGCCGTTCGATCTGTCGGGCGTGATGTTCATCGCCACGGCTAACAGCCTCGCGCCGATCCCCGACCCGCTGCTCGACCGGATGGAAGTCCTCACCTTGCCGGGGTACACGCCCGGCGAGAAGCTCGCGATCGCCAAACGCTATCTCCTGCCGCGCCAGCTGAAGGAGACGGGGCTCCAGACGGAGCGGGCGAACATCGCCGACGGGGCGCTGGAGCGCCTGATCGGTGAATACACGCGGGAAGCCGGCGTGCGCCAGCTCGAGCGGGAGATTCAGGGTGTGCTCCGCAAGGCCGCACTCGAAGTGGTCGAGGGACGGGCGGCGGCCATCAAGATCACCGCGAAGAACCTCGAGAAGTTCGCGGGGCAGCCCAAGGTCCAGAGCGAAGTGGCGGGGCGGGAGGCCGAGGTGGGCGTGGCGACCGGGCTCGCATGGACGCCCGTGGGCGGCGATATCATGTTCATCGAGGCGATTCAGATGCCCGGGAAGGGGCAGATCACCCTGACCGGCCAGCTGGGAGACGTGATGAAGGAGTCCGCTCAGGCGGCGTGGAGCCTGCTCCGGGCCCGGGCGGGACCGCTCGGGATTCCGCTGGACGCGTTCACGCAGACCGACGTGCACCTGCACCTGCCGGCTGGAGCGGTGCCGAAGGATGGTCCGTCGGCGGGGATCGCGATCGCGACGGCCCTGGCGTCGCTGTTGTGCCGCCGACCGGCGCGCCACGACGTGGCGATGACGGGCGAGCTCACGCTGCGCGGGCGCATCCTGCCGATCGGCGGGCTCAAGGAGAAGCTGACGGCGGCGGCGCGCGCCGGCGTCAAGACGGTGCTGGTGCCGGCGCGCAACCAGAGCGACATCGTGGATGTCCCCGACGAGGTGAAACAGCTGCTCGAGATCAAGCCGGTGGAGACGATCGACGAGGTGCTCGAGCTCGCGTTGCTCGAGCCGCACCCGTTGCGGCCCGTTGCCGTACGGGCGCGCCCGTCGGGACAGACGGAGGCGCGGCCGTGAGCGACTTCGCGACGCTCGAAGAGGCGTTCCAACGCATCGGGCGGCAGGACGACCGCTACCACGAGCGCGGCTACCTGTTCGTGCTGGCGGCCCTCGAGTACGCCCAGGGCAAGCTCCCGGCGCGCCGGCACCTGAGCGGCGAGGAGCTCGCCTGGGCGTGCCGCGATTTCGCGCGGGAGCAGTTCGGGCTGCTCGCGCCGACCGTCCTCG
>WNFD01000374.1_pt1 | contig 56225 bp, 50 predicted proteins | sample 5400491 | NCBI WGS metagenome assembly WNFD01 (sample SAMN13153343, study PRJNA577476) | soil metagenome | isolation source: 120 cm saprolite under Douglas fir tree site 2 hole 2 replicate 2 | place: USA:California | collected 2015-04-18 | reverse complement strand
CAGCGTAGCGCCGCGGCGCGACCGAATACCACGATATCCAGAAGCGAGTTGCACCCAAGCCGGTTCGCTCCATGAACGGAGACGCAGGCGGCCTCTCCTGCGGCCATTAGGCCGGGCACCGTCGCGTCAGGATTGCCGTTGGACGGTCGGATTGCCTCCCCGTGATAATTTGCGGGGATGCCGCCCATACAATAGTGGGCGGTCGGCAGAACGGGAATCGGCTGCCGCGTCACATCGACGCCGGAGAAAACGCGTGCCGATTCCGAGATACCGGGCAACCGTTCGTGCAGCATCGTTGGATCCAGGTGATCGAGATGCAGGTAGATGTGATCTTTTTTTGGACCGACGCCTCGCCCTTCACGAATTTCCACCGTCATGGCGCGAGAGACGACGTCACGTGACGCGAGATCACGCGCGCTGGGCGCGTAACGCTCCATAAAGCGTTCGCCTTCGGAATTGACCAGGAAGCCGCCTTCTCCGCGCGCACCTTCCGTGATGAGGCAGCCCGCCCCATAAATGCCGGTCGGATGAAACTGCATGAACTCCATGTCTTGCAACGGTAGGCCGGCGCGCAGGACCAAACCGCCTCCGTCGCCGGTGCAGGTGTGCGCAGACGTGCAAGAAAAGTAGATTCTGCCGTAACCGCCCGTCGCCAGGATAACGGTCTGAGCGCGGAAGCGATGCAGCGTTCCATCCATCAGCGACCACGCCACGACGCCGCGGCACTCGCCCTCTACCATGATGAGGTCGAGCACAAAATACTCGATGAAAAACTCGGCACCGACCCGCAGGGCTTGCCCATAGAGCGTGTGAATCAAAGCGTGTCCCGTTCTATCCGCCGCTGCGCAAGCTCGGGGGACCGGATTTTTGCCGAAGTCGCTCATGTGACCACCGAACGGCCGCTGATAGATCTTTCCATCGTCGGTGCGGGAGAAGGGCATCCCCGCATGTTCGAGTTCGATGACGGTGGGGACGGCCTGTCGGCACATATATTCGATGGCGTCTTGGTCGCCGAGCCAGTCGGACCCTTTGACCGTGTCGTACATATGCCATTGCCAACTGTCTTCGCCGATGTTGCCGAGACTTGCTGCGATACCGCCCTGGGCCGCGACCGTATGGCTGCGTGTCGGAAACACCTTTGTGATGCAGGCGGTCGTTAAGCCAGCTTCGACGGCTCCCTGGGTGGCACGCAAACCGGCTCCGCCGGCTCCGACGACGACCACATCAAACGTATGGTCGGTGAACTCGTATGGGCGTGTCGAACTCATGTTGTTCCTTGACGGCTATGGATCGTTCGTTCCCCAATGTTGCGAGTGCCGCCCGAACCGGTGCCCAGACAAAGTGCCGCGTCGACCATGGCCTAGACCACGGCTGGGTTCTGGCTCATGCCCAGGTAGTCATTCGAACACCAGATCGTCACCTCACGCGGGCCGCCCTTCGAGTGGCAGATCGCGGTGGGAGTTTCGGCGGCAATTCTCTCAAGGTCGATAAACATCCGGTATCGGCTCTCCTCCTTTAAGCGCAAGGTGGCGCCTTCAAAAAGCACATCCAAATTGGAGGCGATATCATTTTCCGACCCGACCTGACCCGAGTTACCGGGGACTCGATCGATGCCTCTGGAGACAGCGGTCGAAGGGTCGCGTTTGGCCTTCTCAACGAGTTCGCGTTTTTTGGTTGCGACATTCGACAATCCCGCCGTCATCGTTGAGTTCGGGCCTCGCCGGAAGCTCGGATCTGAACGGTTCGTCGTCTCGGAGACGAGACTAGACCAAAATATGATCGTTAGGTATACATCTATGGAAGATCGCTACTGATGTTCAATACATCACATTTAACGAGAGTAGCTTTGAAGATCCTCGGCAAATACAAAGGCAAGCTCGGCGAGATCGCGATCTGGGAAAGCGAACAGACGGGCGACCGCTACTATCGCCAAGGCGGGGTTTTCCAGAGCCAAAGCTCGGCGTCCGGGGAGAGTCGCTTCCCATACGTCAAGATGATGGAAGCGTTCTTAAGCGACGCAAACAGTGTCTTGCTTCTCGGATGTGGCGGAGGCAACCTCGCGACGATGCTGGCGCGCCAAGGCAAGAGCGTGACCGTCATCGACCACAACCCAGTCAGCTTCGACCTCGCCAAGCGCTTCTTCGGGTTGCCGAAGGAAATATCCTGCTTTGTCGCAGATTTTAAGGAATATCTCTTGGCGGAGACGCGTAGTTTCGACGGCATAGCGATCGACCTCGGCGGGCCCGGATTTTGCTTCGAGGAGCAGTTCGATCCGGCAACGTGTCATTCGGTCACGGCACGGCTGAAACCCAGCGGCCGCGCAATACTGAATATGCTTGTCGCGACCGATTTCGACGCGGCGCCTGACATGATCGGCAGCGACCTGTCCGAAGGTCACATGACTTCATGGATATTCGACCATCCGGGTCGTCTAAACCGAAATGTCCTCATCGCGTGCCTGCCTAGGCTACGTCGGGCCGCTAATAGGCATTACATGGCGAAGTTTTCCAAAGCTGTCGGCTGTGGCTGGACGTTGCGACGTCCACGTCGGCCTTCGTGCGACAGTAAATCTTTCGTCGTCGACATAGCGTGCATGTCCTAGTCTGCGCTCAGGGAGAAACGAAATGTTGGAACAAGGCACACGCAACCCGGAATTCGGGGCAGACAAATTCGGATTCAGAGATCTCAAAGGATTGAACTGGAATTTCCTCGAACCCGAACTGTACGAATGCGCCCTCAAGGACGGTGAAGCTCAAGTCACATCCGGTGGCGCGTTGTGCGCCGAAACCGGCGTGCACACCGGCCGCAGCCCAAAAGACAAATATATCGTCTGTGACGACCAGACGGAGCAGACCATCTGGTGGGAAAACAACGGCAAGATGACCCCCGTGCAATTTGCGCGACTGTACCAGGACTTCATTGCTCATTCCGCCGGCAAGACCTTGTATGCCCAGGATCTACGCGCCGGCGCCGATCCGGAATTCGGAATGCGTACGCGCGTCTTCACTGCGCTTGCCTGGCACTCGCTTTTCATCCGCACTCTGTTGCTCAGACCTAACCGCAGCGAACTTTCGACATTCCTTCCGGAACTCACGATCTACTGCTGCCCGACCTTCAAGGCGGATCCCAAGCGCCATGGCGTTCGCAGCGATACGGTGATCGCGATCGATTTTTCGCGAAAGATCGTCTTGATAGGGGGAAGTTCGTATGCTGGCGAGATCAAGAAGGCCGTTTTTACGACGTTGAATTACTTTCTTCCCGCACGAAACGTTATGCCGATGCATTGTTCTGCAAATGTCGGCCCGCAGGATGATGCGGCCATCTTCTTCGGTTTGTCGGGAACCGGGAAAACAACTCTGTCCGCTGATCCGGGGCGCACGCTGATCGGTGACGACGAACACGGTTGGGGCTCCAAGGGCATCTTCAATTTCGAGGGCGGCTGTTATGCAAAGGCAATCAAGCTGAGTGCTGAAGCCGAGCCGGCCATATATGCGACCACTCAGCGCTTCGGAACGGTCCTGGAGAACGTTGCCTTCGATCCGATGACGCGCGTCTGCGATTTCGATGATGGCTCGAAGACGGAGAATACCCGCGCTGCATATCCGATGCATTTCATTCCCAACGCTTCGAAAACCGGTCGCGCCGGGCACCCGAAGAACCTCGTCATGCTTACTGCTGACGCCTTCGGCGTGATGCCTCCGATTGCCAAGCTGACCGCGGCGGAAGCCATGTTTCACTTCCTGTCGGGGTACACCGCCAAGGTTGCTGGAACGGAAAAGGGCGTCGTTGAATCCGAAGCCAATTTTTCAACCTGTTTCGGCGCCCCGTTCATGCCCCGCCATCCCTCGGTCTATGGCGATCTGCTGCGCTCGCTCATCGCGAAGCACAACGTAAACTGCTGGCTGGTGAACACTGGTTGGACCGGCGGAAAATACGGGGTCGGACAGAGGATGCCCATCAAGGTGACCCGTACCCTGCTGACGGCGGCGCTCGACGGTACTCTGAGCGACGGCGAATTCTACATCGACAAGCATTTCGGCTTTCAGGTGCCCGCATCGGTCAAGGGCGTCGACAGCCATATCTTGAAGCCACGGGAGACATGGAGCGACAAGGAGGCGTACGACGCCGCTGCGAGCAAGCTTGTGCAGATGTTTCAGGACAATTTTGCGAAGTTCAAAAGCGTCGTCCAGGCGGACGTCATAGCAGTCGCAATGTCCGCGTAGGCTCGAAAGGCACGCCAAACATCGTAGCCGATCGGTACTCGGATTCGTTGTCCGATCGCCATCAAACCAGAACAAGTCGGACGTCCGTGAACGATTCACAATTGCCCTTGCGTGTTTGGCCCGCAGTTGCTCGCGCGGTAATCCGGAAGGTGCCCCACGTGCGGTCGGGGAAAGTTCTTCCGGAGCTATCTGCGTCAGGTCGAAAACTGTTCCACCTGTGGCGAGCACTTCGGCAAAATCCACGCTGACGACGAACCAGCGTGGCTAACGATTATCATTGTCGGCCATTTGGTAGTGCCGTCGGCATTGTATGCCGAGACAAGCTTTCGTTGGCCGCTTTTGGTGAGCATAACAATATGGCCCCTGACGGCGTTGGCGTTGACATTGGCTATTTTGCCGCGTGCGAAGGCGGTCTTCATCGCGGCGATCTGGGCGATGAAGGCTCCCGGTCTCGAATGAGGCGGCCAGAAGCATAATGCTCGTCCTGTCGTGGTTCCGTGGAGAGAAATGTAGTGCAGCGTATTCGGGCATCGCGTCCCCCGAACATCTCGTTTGAACGCCTACTTCGTAGCATGGTCCGGAAGCGCGTCGCGGCTTAAACACGCAAGCTCTAAGGTCTGCCCGACATGGCCGAGAACAAGGACGCGAGGCAAAGGAGTTTCTTAAGTTCTTTTCCGCTCCTAACTCCGGCCAATCTTCTTTTTTCTGTTTCGAGTTCATATTGGTCATCGAAGCTCGGTCCGCCTCGCTACTCTCGGACAGCATCGTCTTCCTCGCAGGAGCGTGCGTGAGCGTTCTGATGTCGTCCAAGCTGAATTGGGGCATCCCGGGCCGAGAGGCATTTGCCCGATTCGCCGGAACGATGATTCTCATTCCGACCTGCTTTCTGTTTTGGATGATCGCGGCGAACTATTACGGGGCCGAGATTCCCTCCGCGATGCCGCTTTCCGCGACCGGTGCGGTGCTCCGGCTGACCAACATCGCCTGTCTTGTCATGCCGTCGCGCATCTTGCGGGGTCGCTCTCGGACATTCGCAATCACGCGATCATGAACACAGTCGTCATTCTAGCCGCATTCTTGACCTGGGCATCAGGAACGATGTGCCCGGATGTGCTACCGGCCTCGGGATTCTATATGTGAACGCGGGTGCGGCCGAGCATATTTGGCTCGCTGCGCGGCAGCCGTCGCCCCTTGATGCTTGATCTGCTCGATCCGGCCTATTCTTCGGCTCGCGGAACAAGCTTCCCCTGCGATGCCTTGTGATGATACTGCAACGCGATCAAAAGACTTTTCAGGCCTCGCAGCGGCCAAAGCGTCACAATCAGGATCAAGGGGATCCACAGCACCGCGTGGACCCAGTACGGCGGCTGATACTTGACCTCCGTCACCAGCGCGGCTCCGACGACGATGGCGCCGGCGATCATGATAACGAATATGGCAGGCCCGTCGCCGGCATCGGCAAAGCTGAAATCGAGACCGCACGTGCCGCAGTTCGATTTCAAGCTCAAGAATCCCGCAAACAACTTTCCCTTCCCGCAGCGCGGACAGCGGCACAGAAGGCCAGCGACGTATGGCGACGGCGCCGTTACCGGGTTCTGCTTCTCGGAGATTTCCATTTCTAGCCTTCTGCGCTCCGATTGGGTGGCGCCTGACCAAGCCAATCGGGCTTGCTAATGCAAGCCAATTTCCGCGAAACGTATGGAACTCGCGGCTCCCGGCACGTCGACCGCCGTCGCCTCGACGCGCGCCGTCTGCTGACGGTTGGGATAGTCGTCAAGATTGGCTGCTACCGTTAGGCAGAAAAGCGTCCGACCGTCTTGTCCGCCCAACTGACACGCGACCGCATGTCGGCCCGGTACGTGAACGCGATGTGTGATACGCCCGCCCTGTTGCACACGGACAAAAAGCGACTGTCGGGCGGCGGCCGCCCAGACGGCGCCTTCGGCGTCCTCGCAGATGCCGAGCGGGCTCATCCCCTCGAAGTTTGCGAAGACCTTTCGATGCAGCAATGCTCCGTCGCTGTCGATCTTGAACCCGAGAAGCCGATTCCCGAGCGTTTCCGCAACCAGTAGGTCATGCGAAGCTGTGATTGCCAATCCGTTCGGATGCGCGATGTTGTCGGCAACCGATCGGACATTGCCATCCGGCGTTGCCAGAAGAACCCGAGCCGACGCGAAGCCGTCGGGTCCGGAGGCATCCGCATCGAAAGACGTCACATAGGCGTTTCCATCCCGAGCGACGGCCAGGTCCCGTAGATATCCTGATGCGACTTCGGTCAAGTCGGCGTGGATCGTCGGCTTCTCGGCGCCAAATCTCAGGATCAGCCGCTGGGTCATCGAGGCGACCAATGAATCCCCGTCAGGCAAAAAGCCCAGACCGAACGGTCGACTTGGTACGTCGGCGACGATCGTAATCTTGCCGTCCAGGTCGATGCGGAAGACCTTTCCCCCGCGCACGTCGGATACCCATAGGGCACCCAGATACCATCTGGGCGCCTCAAGGCGCCAGAAGCCGCTTGCGAGTACACTTGTCTTCAGCGTTTTCATCATCTTCGATCGGGACATCCATTTTTCCGACAGCCGAGACGTTCATCGCGCCCGTTCCAAGATCCGCTGCGGAGAAGGCTTGGGCTGCTTTATGGTCTTCATCTTCGGTTTCGTGACATGTTCCCTGAGACGTACGCCTCGACCGCCGGCCGTGCTGGGAACACCCGGATTGATCAACTCGATCCCCGCGTTCTCCAATGCAGAAACCAGCTTCATCAGAGAGTCGACGTTCCCACGGACGACACCGTCGCTCGCTTCCATGCGCTGAATGGTAGGCACGGAAAGATCCGCCAGATCTGCCGTTTGCCGCTGATCTATGTTCAGGAGCGCACGGGCGGCCCTGAGTTGGTTGGCCGTAATCATGAAATGGCGGCCTCTGGTGAGATTCGCGTCGAATATATCTACACCGTACGAATTACCGTTTCAAGCATCAATCTAGATGCAAAATATATCAGCGCCCAGTACGCGCCGTTTGAAACGGATTGAGGCCGGAGACTTGAATCGAATTTTTATTGAAGAATACGGAAACATTATCAGCAATACCCGAAATAGTTGGCACTCCACAAATTACATGATAAGAGATGTTTAATGCATGTGTTCTGATGCTCTGATCTTGGGATAGTTGCCTGCCGTACGGCTGTCGCATCTCGGCAAGAGATTGACCATCGTCGATATTAACCCGATGAGTTTCGTGCTCGCGCACAGGTATTTCGATCTGCCGGACGAATTGCCCTGCATCGTCTCCGACTTTCGAAAATTCGTGTTCGATGACCGCGCATACTACGACGGCATTGCGATCGACGTCGGTGGACCGGGATTCCGTTTCACGGAGGAGTTTGATGCGGAGACCTGCGACGCCATCCGCGCCCGTCTGGCACCAGGCGGCCGGATCGTGATGAACGTGATGGTGGCAAACGATATTGATCCGACACCTGACCGGATCGCGGCCAGGCTCGCCGGTGAGGAACTGCGGGCATGGATCGTCGATGAGCAATTCATCGAGGATCGCAATGCCGTCATCGCCTGCATCCCAGAGAAGACGTTGGGTTCACGGACAGCGCTCGATCGCGTGATGCACCATAACCATGAACGCTGGGCGATCCGCCGAGGAAGATTGCGAAGCCGCGATCTCGCCCATGGATTGCGCTAATGTCGCAGCTTCCGGCAGGCCGACGCGAGACCTGGATCACCGGCATCGGGCTCGTCTCCTCCCTGGGGGACGGGTTGGAAGCGAATTGGGACGCTCTCTGCAGCGGCCGCGTAAACATCGATCTGGAAAAATATGCGCCGTGGATGATTCACCCTTTGGCCCCAGTTAATCTTGACAGCCAGATTCCGAAAAAGAGCGACCAGCGCCAGATGGAAGCATGGCAGCGCATCGGTACCTACGCAGCGGGACTCGCGCTGGATTCCGCGGGCATCAAGGACGACAAGGAAATCCTGGCACTGACCGACATGATCGTCGCTGCGGGCGGCGGCGAGCGCGACCTCGATGTCGATGCCGCGATTTTGACCGCGCGTGCGGACGCCAGGTCGGGGGCTCTCAACGAGCGGCTGATGAACGATCTGCGCCCTACCCTGTTCCTCGCGCAGCTATCCAATCTGCTCGCCGGCAACATATCGATCGTCCACGGCGTGTCCGGATCGTCACGGACCTTTATGGGCGAGGAAGCCGCCGGCGTGGACGCCGTCCGGATTGCGTGGGCGAAAATCGCCTCCGGACAGAGCGAGGTTGCCTTGGTCGGCGCCGCGCACAACGGCGAGCGCAAGGAAATGCTGATGCTCTACGAATGCGGCGGCTTCAATCTCAAGAAGGACTTCGCATCGGTCTGGTCGCGTAACGGCGGTGGCTTTGCTTTGGGATCGGGTGGCGTGTTTCTGGTTTTTGAGTCGAGACCTCATGCGGAGCGCCGAGGCGCTAAGCCTTTTGCAAGGCTCGTCAACGTCGTCTCCGGTCATTCCTCCCGAGCCGCCCCGGGCGGAGTTGAAAGTAATCTGGGAGGTCTCTGGGCGTCCCTAGGGGTCACCGAGAATGCAACCGCGATCTACACGGCAGCGACAGGCGCCGCGGTTGCCACCGGGGAAGAGGCAGCCTTCCTGTCGGCACACGGGGATGTCCCCGTCCGCGCGGTCGGCACGTCCTTCGGACATCTCAGCGAAGCGCAATTCCCGTTAGCATTGGCCCTTGCTTCGTTGAGCGTATCCCGCGGTGCGTTGGTCCCTCCAAACGATACATCCGGCCGAGAAACGGAGATCGACGTGATGCCGGCCCAGATAGTGGCCGTCAGCGTCGGCCATTGGCGCGGCGAAGGAATGGCCCTCATAGAGGCCGTCTCATGACGACGCTCCTTGAAACCGGCTTGGCATCCACAAAGCTGCGTAGCGCGAAGACGACGATGCGTGACGGCCACAATCGTCCTATCGTCGTCGTTACCGGCATGGGCGTGATCACTTCGCTTGGTGAGGGCAAGACTGAAAATTGGGCGAAACTCACCGCCGGAGAGTCTGGAATAGGCACCATCCGGCGCTTCTCCACCCATGGACTGAAGACGCGCATTGCCGGCACCATCGACTTTGTCGAGGTGAAGCCGTTCTCCTCAACAACGCTGGCCGAGCGTCTGGCAGATATCGTCATCGAAGAGGCTGTCGGCCAATCGGGAATTGGACGAAAGGGCGATTTTCCGGGCCCGTTGTTTCTCGGTCTGGCACCGGTCGAAGTCGAGTGGCCGCAACGCGAAGAAATCGCACGGGCCTCCGGCGAAGCGGGCTGCATAGATTACGACATCCTGCTGCGCACCAGCGGCGGCGGGCGCTTCACGCAGGTCCATGCCCGCTATATGTTCGGCTCGGTTGCGGACCACCTCTGCGAGACCTTCGGCACAAAGGGATCGCCCATCTCGGTATCGACGGCCTGCGCGTCGGGCGCAACAGCGATCCAACTCGGGGTCGAGGCAATTCGGCGCGAAGAAACCGACGCCGCGCTATGCGTCGCGACCGACGGATCCGTCAATGCCGAGGCCATGGTGCGATTTTCCCTCCTGTCGGCGCTATCTACTCACAACGACGACCCGCGCAGCGCGTCGAAGCCCTTTTCGAAGAACCGGCAAGGATTCGTAATGGCTGAAGGTGCCGGCGCGTTAGTGCTGGAGAGCCTGGAAGCCGCGCAATCACGCGGGGCGGAAATCCTGGGCGTGATCGTCGGCTGCGGCGAAATAGCGGACACTTTCCATCGTACCCGTCCCAAACCGGACGGGGTTCCGATCGCCGATTGCATCCGCAATGCTCTCGCCGATGCAAGCATGACCTTCGATCAGATCGACTACGTCAACGCTCACGGGACCAGTACGCCCGAGAACGACAAGATGGAATACGTCGGCGCCGCCGCCGTATTCGGAGATCATGCCCGCAAGATTCCCGTATCATCAAACAAGTCGATGATCGGGCATACCTTGTCTGCCGCCGGCATCATCGAGGCGGTATTCACTATGTTGACGCTGGAACACCAGCGCATTCCGCCCACGATCAACTACGATATTCCCGATCCCGCAATCCCGTTCGACGTCGTGCCGCGCAAGGCAAGAGACGCGCGCGTCGCAACAGGAATGTCGAACTCGTTCGGCTTCGGCGGTCAAAACGTCTCGCTCATCATGAGGCGGGAACCGAATTGAACTGGGAAAAATTCGGCCGCGGCGGAGCGCCTGGCGCGGTTAGTGTTTGGCTCATCCATGAAAGTATCAGGTGATCATGCCTTTCACTCGACCCCTCATCGGCCGTCCTAATAAGTAGACCCGCATCACAAGCCTGAGCGAGAGATGATTCACATAGATATCACGGTGCGATTACGATGAGTGGCGATCGATCCAGACTCTTGAAGGTTGGCGAGTATGTCTATTGGGAAGGCCGCAAGGCCGATCGGGGCAAGGTGCTCGAAAACGATTGGAGCGCCGTAAAGATTCTCTGGGACAATGGGCTGACGAATTCAATTTGCCACAACGACATGGCCAAGGTGGCACTCGCGCCCGTGAAATCTTGATTATGATCTGGCAGGATCACTTAGCAGCGTGTCGCGACCGCTGCGCGCGATTGAGAAAGATCATCAATGGCGATGACTATTGAAAAACGCGAAGAATACGTCTCCTACGCCGAGTATTGCGTGAAGTTGGCGAGACAAACAAATGATCCGGAATCCCGAGCCATTCTACGTGAGATGGCAGCGGAATGGCTAAGATTAGTAGACGCGGCCGACCATTAGTTTTGGGCGTTCACCTGGATCTGGCATCGTCGGATTTGGTGTGCCGGTGCCGCCAAAAAAGCTTGCTCTTTCGAAGAAAAAGGAAATAACGAAGAGGCCAAGACTTGGTGGCGAATCGAAGCGGCACTCAAGCTGATGCGTGGGCCGCACGAAGGCTGAAGTGGTGACCGACGCGGTCTCGAACCCCGTCGACTCGATGTTGGAGACGTCGCGATTTCATCAAAGTGATTGGTAATGCGAAGTGATCAATTTCGCCACCAGCCAAGAATTACTTTTGACGGGCGCGCTTTTGATGGCTGCCTGCTACGGGGGAGGGGCGCTCTCGTCCCTGCTGGCGTGTTGGTCGGGTAGACTCGCGCTTGGCATGGGGCACTTGGCCGCGCTTGCGGGGGCTGTGGTAGGCCTCGGCGTTTCGCTCGGCGTTCTCCTCGGCGACCCGGGCCGCACGTTGACCCAGCCGCTCCCGGTCGTCTTCCCGTTCGCGCGGCTCTCGCTCTCGGTGGACGGGCTCTCGGCCTACTTCCTCCTCGTCATCTCCCTCGTAGCCGTCGCGGCGTCGATCTACGGTCCAGCCTACCTTCGGGCGCACTCGCCCGATGCGGGACCGACGCGGCAGGCAGCGCAGGTGGTCGCGCTGAATGTGTTCCTCGGCTGCATGGCGTTCGTCTGCTGCGCGGGCGACGCGCTAAGCTTTCTACTCTGCTGGGAAGGCATGACGCTCGCCAGCTACGTCCTTGTCGTCTCCGACGACCGGGATGGCGAGAACGCTCGGGCAGGGCTTCTCTACATGGTGATGGCCCACGGAGGAACGGCTCTGCTTCTCGTCGCATTCCTTGCCCTCACGGAGCGGGCCGGGACGTTCGACTTTACGGCCCTTCGCGTGGCGGCGGGTGGCCTCGACAGCGCGACACGAACGACGCTATTCTTCTTGGCACTCGGTGGCTTCGCCACCAAGGCCGGCGTGGTCCCTCTCCACGTCTGGCTCCCTCGCGCGCACCCTGCGGCTCCGAGCCACATCTCGGCGCTGATGTCGGGCGTCATGCTCAAGGTCGCGATCTACGGGATACTGCGCTTCGCCTTCGACCTCCTCGCCCCGGCCGCCGAGCCCCTGCCATCCTCCTGGGGATGGACGGTGCTCGTCGCGGGCACAACCTCGGCCGTGCTCGGTGTGCTCTACGCGCTACAGCAGCATGACCTCAAGCGCCTGCTCGCGTTCCACAGCGTGGAGAATATTGGGATCATTCTTATCGGAGTGGGGCTGGCGATGATTCTATGGCGTCGGGAGATCGCGGGCGGCGCCCTCGCGACGGTCGCGCTCACCGCCGCACTGCTTCACACCGTCAACCACGCGGCATTCAAAGGCCTCCTCTTCCTCGGCGCGGGCAGCGTCCTCTGCCGCACGCACGTCCGCAACATGGAGGAACTTGGCGGACTCGCCCGGCGCATGCCCTGGACGGCTGGACTGTTCCTGCTTGGAGCCGTCGCCATCTCGGCCCTCCCCCCGCTCAACGGATTCGTCAGTGAATGGCTCACCTTCCAGGCGCTCCTCGGCGGCGCCAGCCACTTCCGCGGCCCCGCCGGGCTCGGCATCGTCTTCTCCGCGGCGATGCTGGCGCTCACGGGAGGCCTCGCCGCTGCCTGCTTCGCAAAGGCGTTCGGCGTCACGTTCCTCGGCCGCCCGCGAACGCCCCATGCCGAGCACGCCACCGAAGCCCCGCCGTCGATGATCGCCAGCATGGTTTGGCTCGGGGCGGTATGCGTGGCCCTCGGTGTTGCGCCAGGGTACGCAATGCGCCTGCTCGACGCGCCAACGGCCGAGCTGCTCCACGGCCCCGCGGCGAGCGTCGTCGTAACGGCCCGGGGACCGCTTGTGCTGTCGGCGGCACTAACGCCGTCGGGGACGAACGCCACGGCCATTTCGATGGCGGCGCTGGCCGCACTCCTCATCGCGCTCGCCGCGATGGCGTGGGTCTTGCGCCGCGGATTGCGGCGTGCCCCGCAGCGCGGCGCGCCGACGTGGACGTGCGGAATGAGCCCCGCGGCGCGGTTCGACTACACGGCTACCGCGTTTGCCAAGCCGCTCCGGCTCGTCTTCGCGACGCTCTACGACCTCCGCCGCGAGGTGATCCGGGAGACCGCCGGAACGCCGTACGTCGTCCGACGTATTCACTATACCGGAGAGGTCATGGATCTCGCAGAGACGCAAATTTACCACCGCATCGAGCGGGGTATCTCGAGGCTCTCGCAGGCCATTCGCGCCCGCAGCACTGGCCGCATCCACGGGTATATCGCATTCGTGCTTGGAACCCTCTTCGTGGCGCTGCTGTTGTTCGGGGTGGGCCAAAGATGACCGGCGAGAGACCGCTCACGCTCGTGCTCCTCGAGATGACCCTTCTCGTGCTGCTCGGGCCGCTTGTCACAGGCACGATCCAGAAGCTCAAGGCCCTGCTCCAGTGTCGGCAGGGAGCTGGGATCCTTCAGCCGTATCACGACATCATTAAGCTGCTCCGCAAGGGCACGGTGCAGGCGGACACGGCCTCGGGCTTCTTCCGGTCGATTCCGGTGCTCGTGCTGGCTGCCACGGTGGCTGCGGGTGCACTCGTTCCGGTCGTCCGGACGGGGCCGCCGGCGTTTCCGTTGGGCGACGCGTTGATGCTCCTCGGGCTGCTCGCGCTGGCCCGCTTCCTCACTGCGGTCGGCGCGTTCGACGCCGGCGGCGCGTTCGGCGGGATGGGGGCCTCGCGAGAGATGACGATCGCGCCGCTCGTCGAGCCGGTCTTAATGATGGTCGTGTTCTCGACCGCGGTGGCCGCCGGGACGACGGAGCTCGGCGCCCTCGCAGCGCATCGCGGGGCGTCGTGGATCCTCGCCTGGCGCGCGGCGGACTTCCTCGGCTTTGCGGCCATGCTCGTGTTACTCCCGGCAGAGACGGGCCGCATTCCCGTGGACAATCCGGACACCCACCTCGAGCTCACCATGCTGCACGAAGGCATGCTGCTTGAGCACTCCGGGCCCGGGCTCGGCTGCATGATGCTCGCGTCGCACACCCGACAGATCGTGGCTTTCGGCCTCGTTTCGGCCCTCTTCTTCCCGGTCGGACTGGCAGACGGCGCGGGCGTCACGGGCCTCCTGCTCGGAGCCGGCGCGTTTGTGGCGAAAATCCTCGTGCTTGCGACCTGGCTCGCGCTTGTCGAGTCGTCCTACGCCAAGCTCCGCTTCTTTCGGGTGCCGCAGTACCTCGGCATCGGCTTCGTCTGCGCCCTCATGGCGCTCGCGCTGAGGATCCTATGAACCCCGAGACAGTCCAGACGATAATCGACGACCTCGGCGCGCTGCTGCTGTTCACGATGATTCTCATCATCGCGGCACGTCAGATTTCCCACGCCATCCACGCCGTGGCCGCCCAATCGCTGCTCATCGCCATCGCGGGCGCGGTCCTGGCGACGGCTACCGGGAATGTGGATCTCTGGGTCATTGCTGGCGTTACGCTCGCTATCAAAGCAATCGTGCTGCCGTGGCTGCTGCACTGGGTCGTCCGGCGCTTGAACGTCCGGCGCGAGATTGAGCCGGTGATCGCTATCTCCGCGACGCTCGCCCTCGCCGTGGTGGTCGTCGTGATGTCGTTTCACCTAAGCGCCTCACTCGGCCCCATCCGCCAGGCAATTACCGGCAACGCGCTTCCCGTCGGCATCGCCCTCACCCTGCTCGGTGTGCTGGTCATGGCAACCCGTAAGACGGCGCTAACCCAGATGGTGGGCCTCTTCGCGTCGGAGAATGGGATCTTCTTCATAGCGATGGCGGTGACGCAAGGCATGCCGCTCATCATCGAAATCGGCGTGATCCTCGACGTCATCCTCGCCGCGCTCGTCATGACGATCATGGTGCTCCGGGTGCGCTCGACGGTCGATGCCGACATCGCGGACCTGGACCGACTGAGGGGATGATCCGTGGCTCAAACGCTCCTCTGGGTCCTGCCGCTCGTCCCGACCGTCACGGCGCTGCTCATGCTCACAACACGCGACCGTCGCATCCTCTCGGCCATCGACGTCGGTAGCTCGGCGGTCCTTTTCGCGCTCACGCTCGTCCTTGCGCGCGAGGTAGCGACCGGCGGCCCACAGGCGCTGGGCGTCCTCCGCGTGGACGACCTTGGACTCGTCTTTCTCCTCCTCCTCGTCGTCCTTACTCTGGCTGTCTCCATCTACACGGTGGGGTGGCTCAGGCAGGCGGTGGAGGTCGGCAACATGAAGGCCGAGCCCCTGCGGTCCTACTTCGCTCTCATGCACGGCTTCGTCGCGACGATGGTCGTGACGGTCCTCGCCGACAACCTCGGAGTCCTCTGGATCGCGATGGAAGGAACGACGATCACCTCGGCCGTCCTCATCGGCTATCACGGCCACCAGCATGGCCTGGAAGCGGCGTGGAAGTACATCATCGTGACGACCATCGGCATCTCCTTCGGACTCTTCGGCACAGTGCTTGTCTATGCCGCTGCCACCGACGTCATGGGAGGCGCGGGCGCGATGAGCTGGTCGGCGATCATGAAGGTCGCTCCCATGCTCGACCCGGGTATCGTCCGGATCGGCTTTATCTTCGTGATGGTTGGCTACGGCACCAAGGCGGGTCTCGCGCCCATGCACCTCTGGCTGCCAGATGCCCATAGCCAGGCGCCCACGCCGGTCTCGGCGCTACTCTCCGGCATCCTCATCAAGTGCGCGCTCCTTGCAATAATCCGGTTCCATACGATCGCCGCCGCCGCGTGCGGCCCGGCGTTCCCCGCGGAGGTGCTGCTCGTCTTTGGCGTCACTTCGGTCGTCGTGGCGACGCCGTTCATCCTGGTTCAGCAAGACATCAAACGCCTCCTCGGCTACAGCAGCATCGAGCACGTCGGGATCGTCGCGCTCGCTCTCGGCTTCGGCGGCTCCGTCGGCACCTACGGTGCGCTGCTGCACGTGGTGAACCACGGCATCACCAAGGCCCTCACGTTCTTTGCCGCCGGCACGGCCATCGCCCGCTACGGCTCGCGCGACATACATGTCATCCGGGGCCTGTTCGCCGTGGCACCGATCGGCGCGACGCTCCTCATGCTGGCGGCGCTGTCGCTCGCCGGCATGGCGCCGTTCTCGATCTTCGTGAGCGAGCTCATGGTGCTGCGCGCCGGCATCGGCCACAGTCACTGGGTGGCGATCGCGATCTTCCTGGTGATGGTCGTTGTCATCTTTGCCGGCCTCCTCCATCATGTCGGCGCGATGGTGTTCGGCGAGCCGACGGCGGCGGCGGGCCGGGAGGCCGAGGCTTGGTCCCCGCTGTTCGGGATGCTGCTGCTCGCGGCGATTACCGTCTTGCTTGGCCTCACCATTCCCGCGAGCTTCGGCGGGCTACTCCAGCGTGCCACGGAGGTTGTCGTTGGCTGACCCTGCTCTCATAGACGCGCTGCGGGCGGGCGCGGGCGGCTCCGTCGACGCGGACGTCGGACCGCGCCCATCGGACCTCACGGTGCGCCTCGGTCGCACGGGCGATCTCCCGGCGCTTGCCGCCGTGCTCATCGGACCATACTCGATGGCCCTGGCCACGGTCGTGGCGACTGACGAGACAGTGACGCCGGACGGCGATCTGAAGGTGCGCTATGTCTTTGAGCCCACCACGCCCGGCGCCCCGGATCGGTTCGTGACGCTTCTCATCTGCGTGGATGTGGCGCACCCGGAGGTGCCCTCGCTGACGGTGGCAGTCCCGGCAGCAAACTGGCACGAGCGCGAGATGCAGGACCTCTTCGGGATCGTCTCAGTCGGGCATCCCGATCCCCGCCCGCTCGTCGTCCATGACGGGTGGCCACGGGGCGTCTTCCCGCTCCGCAAGACTTTCGACGGATCGCAGCGGGTCCCGGTCGGGCCCGCCGATGAATTTCCGCACCTCGTCGTCGAAGGCGAGGGCGTCTTCGAGATCCCGGTCGGCCCGATCCATGCCGGCATCATCGAACCGGGTCACTTTCGCTTCACATCGGTCGGCGAGACCGTGCTCAATCTCGACGCGCGCCTATTCTACACGCATCGCGGGCTGGAAAAGCGGATGGAGGGGCTCTCGCCGCTCGACGCGTTTTACGTCGCCGAGCGTATTTGCGGGGTCTGCTCGGTCGCGCACGGCCTCGGCTACTGCGAGGCACTCGAGCAGATTGCCGGCGTCGACGCCCCGCCGCGCGCCCGGCTCATCCGTAGTATCGCTCTCGAGTTGGAGCGGCTCTACAACCACGTCGGCGACGTCGGCAACGTCTGCGCCGGCGCCTCGTTCCACTACGGCACCGCCGCCGGGATGCGTTTGAAGGAGCGCCTCCAGCGGATGAACGAGCGGCTCGCCGGCAATCGCTTCCTCCGAGGCCTCGTGGTCCCGGGCGGCTTGCGCCTTGATTTCTCAGATGACCTCCTCGAAGCCCTCGCCGTCACACTCCAGGACACTCTCGCCGGGCTTGACAGCCTGATGGGACGCATCGAAGCCAACCCGTCGGTCGTCGATCGGCTCGACGACACCGGCATCCTTCAACACCAGGCCGCGCTAGACCTCGCCGTCGCCGGAGTGGCGGCCCGGGCCAGCGGCGTGGACCGCGACGCGCGACGCGACCATCCCCACGGCGCGTTCGCGAGTCCTGAGCCGCTCGACCTACACGTCGTGACCGCCTCGGAAGGCGACGCGATGGCCCGCGTGACGGTTCGCGTCCTCGAGGCCCGGGAGTCGATCCGGCTCGTCGGCGAGCTCGTCCGACGACTCGAGCCGGGGCCGTTGCAGGTCGCCCTCGTAGAGCCGCTGCCGGGTGGACGGATCGGCATCTCGGCCATCGAGTCGGCGCGAGGCGAGGCGGTCCACTGGCTTCGCACCGATGCCGCTGGGCGCGTGGAGCGATACCACCTCCGATCGCCGAGCTACCACAACTGGCCCGCAGTGGTCCTGGCCGGCGAGACGGCGATCGTCCCGGACTTCCCGCTCGTCAACAAGAGCTTCGAGCTCTGCTACTCGTGTACGGATCGCTAACATGCTACGAATCCTCGTGAACGCGCTTCGTACGGGGGTGGTCACGACCCGCTACCCTGCGGAGCCGAGCGTGCCGCCGGATCGCTTTCGGGGGGCACCCGTGCTTCGCCCCGGTAGCGCCTTGCCTCCTCCCGCTGTCTGCCCCGCGGGTGCGCTCTCAGAGCATCTCAACGCTGGCCGTCGTCGCGTCGCACTTGATCTCGCGCGGTGCATCTTCTGCGGCCGTTGTGCCGAGGATCCATGGGTCGACGCGGTCGCCATCGGACGGGACTTCGAGCTCGCAGCGCGCTGCCGCGACGACCTGCGGATCGAGGTCGTGGCCGACGACCCTACCGTCCCAGCGGCGGGACCAGCACCCGACCCAGACGCCGAGGCCGCTCGCGCCTCTTCAGAGATCCACCGGGTGCTCGGCCGGTCACTGCACCTTCGCCATCTCGACGCAGGCTCCTGCAACGCCTGCGATTGGGAGCTCGCCGCCCTCCTCAACCCGGTATATGACGTTCGTCGCCTCGGCATCGACTTCGTAGCCTCCCCACGCCACGCGGACGGGGTCGTGGTCACCGGCCCGGTGACGCGCAACCTAGAGACCGCCGTCCGCCGCACGTTTGACGCCATCCCCGACCCGCGCGTCGTGATCGCCGTGGGAGCCTGCGCCGCCTCTGGGGGCATCGTCGGGAGGGGATACGCCAGCGCCGGGGGCGTCGACCAGGTCCTGTCTGTCGACGTCTATATCCCCGGCTGCCCGCCGCGCCCGGAGGCCATTATCTTCGGCATCCTGGTTGCGGTTGGGCGCCTCAGTGCCCGCCGCTTGGCGCGCGAGGGGTAACCGGGACGGCGCCGCGCTTTCGTGCCGGACGGGGTGGCATCGTTCACGTGCGGCTGCGCGATCGACCGTGAGGCCGGCTCAACCGCCGAGGGCGCCAGCGCATGCTTCGCGGCCGGCGCGGCCCGTAGGTTCGCTCTCAACGTGAGTTCGCGGCAGCCGCGCGGCAGCTTAAACCCGATACGTCTGCCACCCACGGACGCGTTGCTGGTGGCGCATCCAACGTAGCCACCCTTGCGCGACGCGGCGACGGATGTCGTCGACGGGCTCGCTACTCTTCGATGTGGTCTTGTGTCCACTCGGTGTCGAATAGAGCGCTGCTGCGCCACGCCGTTGCTTTTTTGGAGCAGGCGATTGGCGCTTAGATCCCAAGACAGAACCAGTGGATCATCAAACCACTCGGGATGGTGATTATGCACGTTAGAAACACGATCCATTAATGGATGGGCCCCCAAATAATTTAGCAATCCGTTTCGCCTTCCGGAGGACTTCACCTCGCGCGGCCGGGTCTAACGCTCGGAGCTTGTCTAAGCACTCGCCGACGATGTCATAGTTTCCGCATGCGGGGCAATGGACAACGATTCCACGAAATTCGGGAGGAGAATGATCCCTCGCCGGGCTATCACAGACTGGACACTGCATGTCTTCTACTCCCTGCAAAAAAAATACATGACGCCGGCCAGCTGAAACGGAGAGCCAAAAATGACGCGAACATAGATTGAATGCCGCGCGTCCGCTCACTCGCATTTTACCAAGGACTAAATAGCTCGCTCTAATTCTTCGATGTTATCGCTCAAGGGATCATCTCTGGCTGTGTTAATTCCCCTGCTAATCAAGGATCAGCGTGAACGCCAGCATTCTGTTGAGGTACAGATGAACTCTGGAACGGCCTAGACGATAGCAGTCGGTGGGGTTCCCGGGAAGCCATAGGCGATGGCCTTGCTGCGCCCGCGCACAGATCCCGCCACCCGCGGGCGTTGGGTCGCGACTGGCCTGGAGCCGGCGGTAGCCGTGAACTGATACTCTTGGACCGCCGCCGCGCTGCATGTTGCCGGTGAACGCTGGCCGGCCTCTTAGGTATGGATGGTATTCCGAATGGGAAATCTGTCGCAGTCCCTAGGGCGATGCCTTCACGATGTTTGAAAACGCCTTTATCAACTGCCCTTCGGTTACAGCTGTTTCCTCATCGCTGGAAACGAATGTTACATATTCATGGTGCGCTATGACCTTCAGCGCCTTTCGCCCGGGCTGTCCCCGCGTTCCCCAGAAAATCTAAGTCCGTCCCGGCGGTTAGACTGGAACGGTGAGTGAGTTATAATGAAAGTGGTTGCGGGGACACGCAACACCCGATTCTTGCGATTGGTTGAGAGACCAATTCCGAAGCTGGTTGCATAGCGGCAATGCGCCGGCCCATTCGCCAGAGCGCATAACGTCCACTCAACAGCCTAACCGGCCCTCAATTTTGCTTCCAAAGAGCGGATCCAAGCTTCTACTGCTCCGATGTGTAAGTCGACCGCTTCTTCGATGTTGGCGGCCCGGCCGCCCACGTTCGCGCCGGCAATTGTGGCATCGATATCCACCCACATGGATGCCAGCGTTCCTGTGGGAAGCTCGTCGATCGCTGCACGTCGCTCCGGTCGCCGGTCGAGTTCGTCCGGATCAAGCTTTTCAAGCATGTCGACCATGCGTTGATACAGTTGGCCGTAGCGTTCGCTCATTGCAAAAAACGGCGCAAGCTGCTGCTGATCGAGGTAGTCCTGCACAGTTCCCGATTTACTGTAGACGCCTTCAGTCTTGGGATGCGGCGTCAGGTGCCCGAACGATTCCACACCGTCGGGCGAGACCCATCGCGCCAAAGGATAAATCCGGCAAGCCAGGGGCCGATCCGGATGCACCGCCCACCCGCGTTCGCCGAGAAAGCCGCAATCGCCATTTTCCTTCGTCCGCAGGACCGTGCCGCCGGCCTCGGTATGGCGTTCGATGAACTCCGTCGTCGAAAGGCCGAGGTACCGCGCCAGCCGCAGGATCTCGTAGGGGCTGACGCGGATCGCCTTGTTGCGACAACACCGATTGCAGGCGTGACAGGCATAAGAAAACGCGCTGTCACGCCTCATGTCAAAATCGACGCGTGAAACCAGATCGCCGTAGCTCATGATGTCATGTCCTAACAAGTTGCGCGATAGCGGGTCTCGCCCGACGCTATCGGCAAGACGTTTTATTTCGTCGGGACGGCTCTGATCTTGTCGACGATCTCCTTGGTAAGATCGGCGCATGCCCGCATCGGCTCATCCTCGGCGCATTTCACGTCCACCGCTGTGGTGCCGTCGCTGTCGATATCGACCCTGATGCGGCCGGCCTTGCCTTCCCGGCGGCCTTCCTTGCCTTCGCCTTTTCCTTCCCCCTTGCCTTCACCTTTTCCGTCGGCCTTTCCTTCGCCTTTGCCCTCTCCCTTTCCTTCACCTTTGCCTTCACCTTTGCCTTCGGCTTTTCCCTCGCCCTTTCCTTCCACCTTTCCTTCGCCCTTGCCCTGAGCAAAGGCGTTGGAGCGCATACCGAGCGCAACGCCGAGCGCCGCTACGCCCGCGGCAAGAGTTAAGGTCACGCGGCGAGATACGCCGGTGTCGTTCGGATTTGACGCATCGTTATTGTTCATCGTGGTCTCCTCGGGTTGATCGCCCCGGAATGGGCGCGAACGGATTGACGGTCGATCCCATCGGCGGCTGCCGGCGCGCTAGAGATGGGACCAAGCTTATTGAGGTGCCCTTCATTCGGGATGTCTGCGTTCATGGCGACACCGCTGATAGGGCCAGGAGCGACAGCAAGAGCGCGGGCGGCATGACCACGAGGCCGAGCTTGAGAAACCGCGATGCGCCAACAACCTCCCCTTCGCGCCGCAAAGCGATTAGCCACAGAATGGTGGCGAGCGAACCGGTCACCGACAGGTTCGGTCCGAGATCGACGCCGATCAGGATCGCGCCGGAGACATGCGCAGGAACGTGCGCGGTTTGACTGGTTGTCGCCGCGATCAAACCCATCGGAAGATTGTTCACGAGGTTCGATGCAACGGCGACGATGATGCCGGCGAGCCAGGATACGGCCTGTGGCGAGGCAGTCGCGGCCTCTTTCAGAACGCCAGCAAGTGACGGCGGCACACCGGTCCGGTTCAGTCCTTCGACGAGGATGAACAGACCTGCCACCAGCGGCAGCACGGACCACGAAATGTCCTTGAGAACCGGCAGTGGCGACTGCCGTCCGATCGCCAGAACAAAGGTTGTCACGGCCGCACCAGCGATGAAGGTGGGCAGCCCGAGATCCCAGCCGAGCGTCGAAGCCGTGAGAAGCACGATCGCCGTCATGGTGATGCCGGAGGCCGCAAGCTTGCCGCCCAGCGTTAGCGGCGGAATCTCATCGACGGTGGCGACAGTTGAATCGAGTGCACGGCGTTGCATCAACCGCAGCGCCAGATATGTCGCAACAATCGCGACAACCGAAGGCAGCGCGAAGATGCGCAGCCAGTCCAGCAGTGGCGGCATCTGCTTGCCGAATACGACGAGGTTAGCGGGATTGGAGATCGGCAGCACGAAGCTCGCAGCGTTAGCGATGAAGGCGCATATGAACAAATACGGCAGTGGCTCGACCTTTGCGGCGCGGGTAGCGGCATTGACAGCCGGCGTCAGAACCACGGCCGTGGCATCGTTCGAAAGAAACACCGTAACGAAGGTGCCGACGACATAGACGATCAGAAACAGCCGTTTAGCGGAATTATGCGAATGCCGCACCGCCTGCGCGGCAAGCCAGTCAAACAGCCCCTCCTTCCGCGCCACTTCGGCCAGCAGCATCATGCCGATCAGGAAGAAATAGACATCGATGCCCTTGGCGGCGGCGGCGAGAGCGTCGGGCCAGGGCAACAGATTCAGCGACACCAGCAAAACGGCGCCGGCGACGGCCCAGATAAACTCGGGCAGATTCCATGGCCGTGCGATCACGCCGAACGTCGCCAGCGCGGCAATCCCCCAGATGGTTGAGTTGATCCCGGGCATCAGCACGCTCCCACAGCCAGCGGGGCGATCAGCGCGACGTTTGGTTCGGTACGACCGCGGGTCTCCGGCATGAACAGCGCAAAGAAGCCGAAAGCAGCCAATGCCACAGCGGTTAGCGACAGAAATCCCGCCGGGTAGCCGTACCACTGGATGATGAAGCCAGAGACCGCGTTGCTGAGCGCGGCTCCTACACCGACGCACAATGCAACGAGGCCCTGCGCCAGGTTGAAGCGCCCCGTGCCGCGCATCAGATCGGACGCGATGACGACGGCGATCACGCCGAAGATGCCGGCCGCGACACCATCGAGAAGCTGGATCGCAACGACGCCGTAAGGATTTGCGGTGAATGAAAATAGAATGCCGCGCACCGGCAGCGTGGCTAGGGCAATGAGAAAGATCGGCTTGCGGCCGACGCCCGCCGCCATGGCTTTGCCCACGGTCCACGCAACGCCGACCATGATCAGTTGTGCCGCGATGATGCAGGCCGACAGGGCAACGGTGTCCGAGCCAGGATGGGTCTGGGCTAGTACTTGCCCCGCCATCGGAAGCATCGCAGCGTTTCCAAGATGAAACAGGACGACGGAGATTAGGAAAATCACGAGATCCTTGCGAACGAACAGATCACGGACGCTCAGCGGTGCTTTGAGGTGACCGTTCGCGTCGCGCTCTTCGCCGCCACAAGCCAATTCATGATCTATTTCAGCAGGATTGATGAGATTGACGACCGCGGCGCTCGCGACCGCGAAGAAGCAGACCAGATAGAAGATCCAATCGTAGCCGAGGGTGTAACCCAGCGATCCCGCCATTCCGGCGGCGACGAAGTTACCCCCGTGGTTGAAACCTTCGTTACGGCTGATCCGTGCATCGAGGCGCCTGTGGCCAACAAGACCAAGACTGAGCGCCGCAAGCGCCGGAGGAATGATGGCGGAAGCCGCGCCCAGCATCACTTGCGCAGCCACGACGGCTGCAAGTTGCGGATGGAATGCGATTAACAGGCATCCGGCAGCCACGAGCAGCCCGGACACGGCCACGAGCAGCGGCTTGAACCGCAGTCCGTCGACCAGAAGTCCGGCGGGAATCTGGCAGAGCCCAGCGGCGACACTCGACGCAGCCATCGCGATGCCGATTGCGCCCGGCTGCCAGTGCTGCTCTGCCTTGAGAAACACCGCAAGGTACGGGCCAAGACCGTCGCGAACGTCGGCGAGCAGAAAGTTGAGGCCGTCAAGACCACGCAGGCTGCGCGGCGACGGAGTCAATTCGGCTTCTTGTTGCTCTGCCTCACGACGGCTCACCATGTTCTCCTATTTCAAGTGGGAGACGGCGGTCACCATGGCGGCCAATTGTCCTTGGCGGTGATGTTCTTCGTGTGGATGTTTGGGCCCGTGCTTTTTGCCGTCGTGCTTCGGCCCCTTATGGTCGGGGCCATGTTTCGGCTTCTTCGCTTCGATCGGCTTCAGCGTTTCGGCGGACGTTCCGATCTGATGGGCCTCGACCGCCGTGCCAAAGGACGTTGTGGCGCCGTCGCCATTGACCGAAATCTTCGAACCTCTCTTGAGAAGGTCAGAAAAGCGTTTCGCCTCGTGCGGCGGCAACCTGATAATGCGCCCGTCTTCGAGAACGGCTCCGCGCGTTTCGCCCTTGGGCCCGTGAATGGCCTGTTTCACGATGCCTTGGGCGCTCATGGGGCTGTGCTTGGCCCGCTCGAAGGCATCGTCATCCTCACGAACATCCGGACCTTCATCGAGAATCCGGCCCTTCTCCGTGTCGATCGCGACGGCTGCGACCATCTGAACGCCGCGCGGGCGAACTCCGCGCACCCTAACTTTGCTGCCGGGACGAACCTCGCGCAAAAGCCGGGAGGACAAATGCGGCGGCACATGTACTTCACCACCATCGGTCAACAGAAAGCCATCGGCCTCGCCATGCTTGTTGACCAGAAACTGGTCCACGGTGCCGGTGATTTCAGGCAGATAGTCGGGATCGATCCAATGCATTGCAAAGCTCCTTGCGTTCGACGAACCGTCGGTTCCGACGATGTCATCGCAAGGCGCGTGCCAAGGCTCGAAGCGTTGATTTTAAGGGATTTTTTGACTTCAGGCGACAGCTCGTGCGTCGTGTTTCCAGACGCTTTACGTCGTCAAACCAGACGTCGGATCAATCGGCGTTGTCCCGTTTACCCAAGCCATATTTCTCGGCTTTGGTGTGGAGGAGTTGGCGATGGATTCCAAGACGACGCGCCGCCTCGGCGCGATTGCCCTTCGATTCCGTCAGCGCCTCCGCGATCATGCGGCGTTCAAGATTTTCCACGGCGGACGAAAGATCCCCGCTATTGCCACCAGCAACGTCGGCATCCAGCGAGGGCGCCGCTGTCAGAAAGCCGAGATCGAGCGCGGTCACGATATCGCTGCGGCACATGACCGCGACACGCTCCATGGCATTTCTGAGCTCGCGCACATTTCCCGGCCACGCATGATCGACGAGCCGCCGCACAGCTTGGGGTGACAATTGCTTCTTTGGCGCGGATGCAAGCATCAAAAAATGCTCGGCAAGCGGCACGATATCGGTTGCGCGCTTTCGCAGCGGTTGAAGCTCGATGGGCACGACGTTGAGCCGATAAAACAAATCCTCCCGGAACCGGCCTTGCTTCACCCATTGCTCCAGATCGCGGTGCGTGGCGGCGATAATACGGACGTCGATTTTTTGCGGCCGGCCACCGACCGGCGTGACCACGCGCTCCTGTATCGCGCGCAGGATCTTGGCCTGCATCGCAAGGTCCATGTCGCCGATCTCGTCCAGAAATAACGTCCCGCCATGCGCCTCACGGAACGCTCCCTTGCGCTCAAGGACAGCACCGGTGAAGGCGCCCTTGACGTGACCGAACAACTCGCTCTCAAGCAGATCCGGGGGAATCGACGCGCAGTTCAGCGCCATGAAGGGGCCCGCGCTCCGCGCGCCGACGCGATGGATGGTGCGCGCAACGACCTCTTTACCGGTGCCGGTTTCGCCGGTGATCAACACCGTGGCGTCGCTGTCCGCGACCAGGCCGATGGTCTTCTGCACCTCGCGCATGCTGTTGCTCGAGCCGATCAGGTCGTCGGGCACACTGTCCGTGTCTGGCGGGGGTGGCTTCAACGCTTTTGTCGCGCTCGATCTGACCATGCGCGCCAGCAGGGACGCTAAATCCGCTCGGCCGACAGGTTTGGTCAGATGATCGAAAGCGCCAAGGCGCATGGCTTCGATTGTGTTGGCGGCGGTCGCATAGGCAGTGATGATTGCGACCGGCAGCTTCGCGCCATCCGCATCGTTGCGCAGGCGGATGAGAACTTGCAGCCCGTCCATGTCCGGCATCCGCAAATCGAGCAGCGCAGCGTCGGGTTTTACCTTTGTCGCGACGGCAAGGGCCTCGCGTCCCGACGAGGCGACAACGGGCTCATAGCCGAGATCGCGAACGGCCTCGGAAAGAGCATCCCTCAACGCCTTCTCGTCGTCCACAATCAGCACAACCGTCATGGCCGGTCTCCGGTCGGCAGCTCCAGCGTGAAGGTCGTTCCGTCGCTACGGTGTTCAAGGGTCACGCGACCGCCATGCGCTTCGGTGACCTCGCGCACGATGGCAAGTCCAAAGCCTGTCCCATCAGGTCTTCCGGTCGCGAACGGTTCGAACAAATGCTCGCGGATCGTGGGGGGTACGCCTTTGCCTGCATCGGCTACAGATAGATGAAGTTCGCTCTCGACGGTCTCAGCGCGCAACAAGATAGGCGTCCCGTCATCAGAATTCTGGATGGCGTTGAGGATCAGATTGTCGAGCGCACGACCGATCTGCACCTCATCGAACATCATCGGCTTTGCGAACGTCTGGGGACATTCAACAGCGATCCTGCGGCGTCCCGCCTGCTCACGGAACAGCGCGGCATGCTCCACAAGGAATCCATGAATATCCGTCACAGGCTCGCGCTTGATATCGGACCGCTGCACCGAACGGAGCAGATTCTTCAACAACTGGTCCATACGCCCTACTTGTTCGACCACGACTTGCAACGCGTCCGTCGACCGGCTTCGGTCTGACTCGTTGGCAAGGGCATTCTCAGCCTTTAACCGCATGGCGGCGATCGGGTTCCGTATTTCATGAGCCACACCGGCCGCGACCCGGCCAAGTGCCGCGAGGCGCTCCCCATCCGCTACGCGCTGGAGTAGATTTACCGTCCGGCGCCGGGCTTCCGCTGCCTTTGCTCCGGCGCCATTGATGGCTCCGATAATGCGATCGAGATCGCGCTGCCCGGTCAATTCCAGAACCGGCAAATCCTCAGCGCCTGCCGACAGCGCCGCTTCGACGGTTCGCAATCGCTGCGACCAGCGCCACAGCACACGGCCAAGCAATGCAGCCGATCCGAGAAGGACAACGAGCAGGAAGGCCAATCCGGTGGTCGCGAGAAGAAATGGCCGACCTCCGACGGTCACGACGCGTGTCATCGCCCATGCTGTCGTATTTGCCGTAGAGCCGGTCATCGGGCACGCCGAAATCAAGAGCACCTGTGAGCGCGAATCCCGCTTCCACTCGAACGGGCGTCGCGCCGCGGCCGAGGTCTCGGCAACCTGCCGGATGGTCGGTTCCTCGGCTTGCGGAAGGTCGGTCTTTTGCCCGCTGCCCTCGTAAGTCGGATACGCATAGGCGAGCGAACCTAAGCCGCTCTGCCACACGCCGCCCTCTACCCCCGGAAAAGACGCAAGTGCATGATCGACGGCGCTTGCGTAATCGGCTTTGGTCCTGGCGGTCGGTCCCAATGAATCTGTTTCCCGGACGATGGCTTCACAGGCGCGCCCAATGCTCGTAGCCGCGCGGTCGGTTCGCTGCGTTGTCGTCTCTTTGTAGAGTGCAATAAGCAACGCGCCCACGACCAGAGCGGCGACGAGAAATAGCCCCCAGCATACGGCAAACCAGGCGACAATTGAACGTGGCAATATCACCTCCTAAGCCCGCGGGATGACACAGCGTACATCGATACCGAAGAGGCGACTTCTAACAAAGTTCATTCTGCGAGGCAGTCCGCGGGGAAGGTTGCAAATGTCCGCCGAGGATCATTCGCTTCGTTCTAACAGTGCGCCGATCACTTCCGGTCTACCCCGATAAGACAATTTCAGAGCCAGTCGGCACTTCACGTTTGTGCCCGAGAAGGCGACCTTAAGCGAAAGAGGCCACCAACTGAAGCGGCCCTTACGGACGTGCAAAGGCGGAGCGTTCATCTGAGTGCCCATGTGGGCCGATAAGACGGCTTTTGGACTCGCCTATATGCAAGGGAAGGACATCAAAATTCCGCCGGTGGACAAAGAGGCCGCCAACTAAGGCAGGGGCCGGAGAGGATAATTCCGGACCCCTAACATAGACCGGAACGATCCCCCCTCAGGTTCGCCGCTCGGTAAATGCCCTAACGACGATAATCGTCAAATCGCATGGCGCATTGACGTTTATCAATGTCGCCGACGGAGGCGGCCTAGACGTTGCTGCATTTGTCGCTAAACTTTCCCGACCCCACGTCTTGCCGTAAGCAGGCCGTGCAACACACCGGCACGACGGTTCACGGGCATTCTCCCTTTGCTTCGCGAGCCGTGCCATGCCCGAACTTCACATCCTATTTCTTGCCGCCTGTATGTTCGCTGGCGCGGCGCTTTACGCGTCCGTGGGCCATGCCGGGGCGTCGGCCTATATCGCCTTGATGGCTTTGTTCGGCATCGCTCCGGCTGTCATGCGCCCCACGGCCCTTGCGCTGAATATCCTGGTCGCGGGCTTCACGTCGTTTCGATATTTGCGGGCCGGGCTGTTTCGCTGGCGCACGTTGTGGCCGTTCCTGATCGGGGCCATGCCGTTTGCCGCGATCGGCGGCGCAGTGCAGCTACCTGGGCAGTTCTACCGGCCGCTTGTCGGCGTGATCCTGATTATCGCTGGCATTCGATTCCTGTGGCCAAGGAAGTTGACGACCAATCAGGAACCGCGCGATCCGCCCACCATCGCGGGCATCGCATTCGGCGCATTGGTCGGACTTCTCTCCGGCCTGACCGGAACGGGCGGCGGTATTTTCCTTTCGCCACTCCTCTTGTTTGCCGGATGGTCCGACACGCGCACCGCGTCCGGCGTCGCGGCGGTGTTCATCCTTTGCAATTCGATTGCAGGGCTTCTCGGCAACGTCACTGTCGTCAAATCACTACCCGCCGATCTTCCGATCTATGCCGTTGCCGTGCTGGCAGGTGCTATCATCGGGACGACATTCGGAATCAAGTTCGCGGTGCCGGTGATCCTGAAGACGCTTGGGGCGATGCTCATTATCGCGGGATGCAAGCTGATCGGGGTCTACTGAAATTCAAACTAGGCCACTGTCGAATGCCGGCTTCCGGGTGGAAGAGGAAATCCTGATCGGCTATTGATCGCCTGTCTTGCCTGCTATTACCGCGTCGGCCACTTCGACGAAACCGTCTCCGCCTGGTCCTTTGGTGATCCAGTTGGGCGGAACCGGAATGTCAGGAAGGTAATGCCGCACGGTGCTGACACCAACCGTATGTCGGAAGAACCCGAACATGGGGGCATCGTTGGCGGAGTCCCCGCAATACAGGATCGCATCACGGTCGGCATCGATGTCGATGCCATAGACGTCAGCCATCACCCGGCGCGCCATGGCGAGCTTGTCGTACGCGCCAATCCAGCCAAGAATCCAAAGATTATTGACGGTCACATTGAGCCCCACGTCCTGCATCGCCGTCACGATGACACGGCGATCTGCTTCACCGTCTGGTTTAGCGAACGCCAAGCTTGCGAGGCGAAAGGGCTGATCGTCTGCAACTACAGCCGATGGGACTATCTGCCGGATGTGTCGACCAATCGTAGCAAGCTGATCCGAGATCGCCTGCCGTTTGGCTTCAGCGTGCCAGAAACTCCGTTTAACACCATGCCCACCATCGCTCTGTATAAAAAGGCCACCATTCTCGCTGACCACGCCGTCCACCGGCCACATTCGGGCCATCTGATCGCACCAACCCGCTGGCGCGGCTGTCACCGGGATCACTCTCACTCCGGCGCGCTGAAGCCGCTCCAACGCACCGTAAGTGCGAGCTGATAACCGCCCCCGATAGGTAAGGGTTTCGTCCATGTCCGTAAGCACGAAACGGACATTGGCGAAGCTCGAGGGGGTTGCAAGACAGAGGTCTTTCATCGCTTTACCAGCCAGCTTGCCGTCATTTGTTCGGCCAACAGCGGCGGCTCCCTCAGAGGCACACATATTGTCCCATCATCCCAGCATCCTCGTGTTCGAGGATGTGACAGTGATACATGAAGGGATGTTCCCGCGTCGCGGGTTGATTAAAGGAAATCAGAAGCTCGGCCTCGTCCTCGACGAGAACCACGTCCTTCCAACCTGCCAGATGAGCCGGCGGCGATGCGCCGCTAAGTGACGAGATGCGAAATGACGCGCCGTGCACGTGGAAGGGATGAGCCATGCCGCGCGAGACGATCTTCCACACTTCCAGCGTTCCGAGGTTGGTCTCAACGTCAATGCGGGCCAAGTCATGGGTCTTTCCGTTGATGCACAAGCCGGGGAGCATGCCCATCTCCGTCGGCCTTTGACCCCCGCAAATGCCGCTGTCCAGCAGGAATTCGCGGCGGCGGACGGCCCTCTCCAGGTTGGCTGCAGCAGGTTCAATAAGGCGAAGCGGGATTTCCTTCACGATTGCTGCGGTTGCAGTCGGTTCAAAGCGCATGATCGAGACAAACTCAGCGGTACTATCCGGCGATACAGCGCCGAATATACCCATCGCTGTGTCAGGGCCCGTCTCAAGCATGACGGATTTGCGGTTCGTGAAGTCGACAAGGATTTCGAAGCGCTCCGCGGGAGAAATTCTGAGCTGCTTTATTGCGACGGGCGCAGGAAGAAACCCAGCATCTGATGCTATGACGCAAAACTCGCGTCGATCACTGAAGCGCAGGTCGAAATTTTGCGCGTTGGCCGCATTAAGAATTCGCAGCCGCACCAAACCGCTGGGAACCTTGGCGGCGGGGGCGATTACGCCGTTGGCGATGATGGTGTCGCCACGGAGGCCATACTGGATGGTGAGGGGGTCGAGATCGAGATCGTATAAAAGCGAACCGTCGGAAGCGAATGCCCGATCCTGAAGGATAATGGGCAAATCGTCGATGCCGTATGTGCGCGGCAGTCCGAGTCTGGCGTCGGAACCGTCATCGACGACAATGAGCCCCGTGAGACCCATATAGACCTGTCGGGCCGTGTCGTGGTGCAGATGAGGATGAAACCACCCGGTTGAGGCCGGCTGCTCAATCTTGAGTCTCGGGCGCCATGTACTGCCTGACTTGATGACTTGATGCGGCCCGCCATCAACATCTCCGGGCACCAGAAGTCCATGCCAGTGTACAGTTGTATCAACGTCAAGCGCATTCTCGACCGTCATCTCCACCTCATCGCCACGGCGCAAGCGGACGGTCGGTCCAAGGACGGGACCTGAGTAGCCATAGGACTTCGTCGGCTTGCCTTTGACGAATGCGTGCTGTCCGGACGTGACCCTGAGTTTGACTGCGTTTCCTTGTTCGGCCGCGTCGATCAGCGGAGGGATGGGCAAGCGCCTGTTGAAGCGCACCGACTCGCTTTGCGCGAGGCCGCTGCCGGCGAGACCGCCGACGAGGCCGCCAGACACGACTGCAGCGGTCCCGATTGCAAATTGGCGTCGGCTTAGCGTCGATTGCAAAACTCGCCTCTTCTCAATTCGAACGAGCCCGATAAATTTCTGATGACGTACCGGATGATACAGTGCGCTAGGCGTAGTCGAACAGCACCATAAACCCGAAGTCCATATGCAGCTGTTGATGACAGTGGAACAGAGTTCGACCGGGATTGTCGGCCACAAAGTCGACTTCTACTTCCTGGTATCCACCCAACATGACGACATCCTTCATGATCCCGGCTGTCGCTTTCCCAGCTACGCGGGTCAGTTCAAGGCTATGACGGTGCAGATGCACGGGGTGGATGTCGTCGCTGGCATTGCGCATGCGCAGCCGATAGCGCTTTCCCTCGCGTAAATGAAACATCGCCTCCATTTTTTCCATTGAAAACGCCACGTCGTTGATACGCCATTCGTTGAACCCTTGATTGGCGGCATTGTTTTTGGTGAACGTCATATCAATGGTTTCATCCGGCGCTTGGGCGTCACGATTAGATAGTCCGAAACGGGTATAGTCCCATTTAAATGGAGCCGGCTTGGTCCATTTTGGCTTTCCCGTTTTACCGGCATATTCAACCACGATGCCCATGCCCCTTGTGCGGTCATCATCAGCAAGGTCGCCCATCACCCATACTCCGGGATGATTCATTTCGACGACGGCGGAGATGCGTTCCGCTGCCCCTAGCCATTGCACCGGCACGGGAACGGGCGTCGGAACAGGATTGCCATCCAATGCAATCACTTCAAAGTTATGTCCGGGCAAGGCGAGGCTGCGGATCTCAGTCGCGCTGCCATTGACGATATGAAACAGAATGCGCTCGCCCACCTTCACACGAACGGGATCGCCGTGACCCAACATTCGGCCGTTGATTGAGAACAGACTGTAACCGACCTCAAAGCCATGCGGCATTCCCTTGGCCAGCGACGCGCGCATGGCGGACTCGCCGGCTTCTTCGAGCGCCCTCACACGAGTTACAGGCGCCAAAAAATCCATCGCCATGTCGCCTCCGCGACTGAGCGCAGGCTGGAATTTCCTTGAGCATGAGAAAGACTTCGCGATCATAGCGGCCGGGCTCATGTTTCGGCTCAATGTAGACCGTGCGTACTTGTCCGCCATATTGGCCGCCGGACAGATCGGCACCGGGCGTAAGGTGCGTGTGATAGAATCGCAATCCCCCCGGCCCGGGCGTGAAGGCGATGCGGCGCATGCCATGCGCCGGAATAAAGGGGGTTCCTTCTTCCGATGCGCCGTCCACATCGACCGGTACGTTCTGGCCGTGCCAGTGCAACTGTTCGGGAATGTCGGTGTCGTTATGGATATCGACAACGACCTGCTGGCCTTCCCTGAAGCGCAGCAGCGACCCGGGAAACTGTCCGTTATACGTCGTGGTAGAAATGATGCGGTCCGGTGCCAATTCCACGAGCCCGTTGCCGATCCGGATCGTGTGATCCGCGGCAGCTTGCGGTGATCCCTGGGTGCTACCGGCAGCAGGTTGAGCCTGGGCGAACCTGGGAAGCGCCGCCGAAAGGGCCACCATTCCTCCGCGTTGCAGAAGTTCGCGACGCGCCATCGACATGCTGATTTCTCCGGGTTGGCGTTCACGCAATCGACTAGCGATTGAATTTCATTATCGAACTGCGATAGTCAAGTTCACTCGGATCACAACCAAGGCATCTTGCCGGAATGGACCATCGCGATCTCCTCAGCGGCTTCATTCGCCTGCATATTCTTCATCATGCCGCCGAAGGGGAACTGTATGGCCAATGGATGATCGAAGAGTTGGCACGCCACGGTTATCGATTGAGTCCGGGAACGCTTTATCCGTTGCTGCACGGATTGGAAAAGAAAGGTTACCTGGCCTCGCGCCTGGAGCGCGAGGGGCGTACCTCGCGAAAATATTATCGAGCAACTCCTCTCGGCCGCAAGGCGATCAAGTTGGCTATAGCGAAAGCAAAAGAGTTGTTCGGTGAAATCGTCCCAGCTCAGCCGCAATCTAAAAGAGCGAGCAAGAGGTAAATCGATGAATGGTTCTTTGCCTGCCGATGCCGAGGCAAACGGTGGCGATCTCGGCTCGAAGAACAGAGTGGCCCCCGGCTCGCCCGGCGAGGTCTTTCGGGTTTTTCTCAAGCTTGGTGTCACTTCTTTCGGCGGCCCAATTGCGCATCTCGGTTATTTTAGGGACGAATTGGTGGTGCGGCGGCGGTGGATCGATGAAGCCGGCTACGCCGATCTGGTCGCGATGTGCCAGTTTCTGCCCGGGCCAGCCTCCAGCCAGGTCGGATTTTCGTTGGGTATCCTGCGCGGAAACGGACTTCTTGGCGGGCTCGCTGCCTGGTTCGCGTTTACCATGCCCTCCGCCCTCATCCTGTTGGCCTTTGCGCTTAGTGCAGCCTCATTCAACGGTCCCGTCGCGTCGGGACTTCTGCATGGCCTCAAACTCGTGGCCGTCGCGGTGGTCGCCCAAGCCATCTGGGGCATGGCACGAAGCCTCACACCGGATCGGCCGCGCGCTGGAATTGCACTCGCCGCGGTTGCCAGCGTTGTCTTGTCTAATGGATCCGTCGCACAGATTGCCGCGATCGCGATTGGGGCAGTTGCTGGGCTGGCACTTTGCCGTAGCGAAACCACGACTCCCCCTTCCGGACACTTGAGCTTTCCAATCAGCCGACGAAGCGGCGTAATTGCTCTTGTGATCTTTGCGATGTTGCTTATTGCTCTGCCTGCCCTCGTGGGTGCGACACATCATCAAGGTCTTGCGCTCTTCGACGCCTTCTTTCGTGCCGGCGCGTTCGTCTTCGGCGGCGGCCATGTCGTCTTGCCCTTGCTTCAGGCGGAGGTAGTTACGCCGGCTTGGGTGTCGAACGAAACGTTTCTGGCGGGGTACGGCCTGGTCCAGGCCGTGCCCGGACCGCTCTTCACATTCGCAGCCTATCTGGGCGCGGTAATGGGCCCGGCGCCAAATGGACTTACCGGTGCCGCGATCGCGCTCGTCGCGATCTTCTTGCCGGGCTTGCTTCTGGTTTACGGAATTTTGCCGTTTTGGGATTCGCTGCGTCCACAGCCGATGGTTCAGGCAGGCATGAGAGGTGCCAACGCCGCGGTGGTCGGAATCCTCGGCGCAGCACTCTACAGCCCGCTCTGGACGAGCGCCGTCCTCAGCCAGCGCGATTTTGCCGTCGCACTCGCTGGCTTTTTACTGCTGGTGGTGTGGAACCTGCCGCCATGGTTAGTGGTGACGCTGTGTGCGATTGCCGGTGCCGCAGTGTTGTGAGTCCTCAAGCTGCAAAGCAAACGGGAAATGGCACTGCGCAAAAATCAAACGTTGTCGGTGCTATGCCCGGCGGACCAATGCCCCGATGCGGCTACCCGCTCACGATTGCACCAGCTTCCGAATGGGGTGTCGCCTTAAGAAACTTCGGGAACGGACTTGTATAGATGGCGGACGGACCGAGCTCACGTTCGATCTCCACCAGCCGATTGTATTTTGCGAGGCGTTCGCTGCGCGACAGCGATCCGGCCTTGATCTGGCCGCCGCCCATTGCGACGGCAAAGCCGGAAATGAATGTATCTTCGGTCTCGCCGGATCGGTGAGAAATCACGTACTGCCAGCCGGCCTCCCGGCACATCTGAACCGCCTGGATCGTCTCCGAGACAGTTCCGATTTGATTGAGCTTGATCAGGACGGCATTGGTCGCGCGCTCCTGAATTCCGCGCCGGATAAACCGCGGGTTGGTCACATACAGGTCGTCCCCGACAATTTGTATGCGATCGCCGAGCGCGGCCGTCTGTGCGCGGAAACCCTCCCAATCGTCTTCCGCGAAGCCGTCTTCGATGGATACAATCGGATAAATATCGACGAGACGGCCATAGAGCAAGAGCAGCTCTTCGCGCGAAACGATCCGGCCACCCGACTTGTCAAAGACATATCGGCCGCCCGCCGCAAACGAACTCGCGGCCGGATCGAGGGCGAGCGCAACATCATCGCCCGGCCGCAGTCCCGTTTCGCGAATCGCCGCCACGATCAACTCGCATGCTTCCTCGCTGTTTCTGAGGTTAGGCGCAAACCCTCCCTCGTCACCGACCGCCGTCGACTGACCAGCCTTGTGCAGCAGGGCGCGCAGCGCATGGAAGGTCTCGGCGCCATATCGCAGCGCCTCGGCAAAGTTGGGCGCCCCATGAGGCACGATCATGAATTCCTGGAAATCGAGAGAATTCTCGGCGTGCCGGCCGCCATTGATGACATTCATCATGGGCACCGGCAGACGATGCGACGAGGCGCCACCCAGATATTGGTATAGCGGGACACCCATGGCCGAGGCTGCCGCCCGGGCAGCGGCCATTGAAACACCCAGTATGGCGTTGGCCCCGAGCTTCGACTTGTTCTCCGTGCCGTCGAGCGCAATCAATGCTGCATCAACGGTTTCTTGCGGTGTGGCGTCCGAGCGCTCAAGGCGTTCGCGGATCGCCGTTTTGACGTTCGAGATGGCGTTGAGAACGCCCTTGCCACCGTATCGGGCCGCATCGCCGTCGCGAAGCTCAAGAGCCTCGTACCGCCCCGTTGAGGCTCCGGATGGAACAGAAGCGACGCCGCAGTGCCCATTGTCGAGTTTTATGACAACGCGAAGCGTCGGGTTGCCGCGGGAGTCGAGAATTTCAAAAGCGTCGACCGTCTTGATCGCGAAGTTCATTGGTCTAATCCCGGAAAATCGTTGGAAACTCACCGATGACGTCGAGGTAAAGCTGACGCTTGAAGGAGACCGCCAGCGCCGTGAGCTCGCTGACCGGAGCCCATCGCCAGGCGTTGAACTCGGGATGATTGCCTTCGAGATCGATATCGGAATCGGCTCCCTTGAACAGCATCACGAACCACTTCTGCCGCTGACCTTTCCAGCGTCCGGCCCAGGCTTTCCGGGCAAACTCTTCCGGCACGTTGTAATAGAGCCAGCGTCCGCTTTCTGCGATGACCTCGGCGTTGTTCGTTCCGATCTCTTCCTTCAATTCGCGCATCGCTGCCTCGCGCGGACTCTCCCGGTCATCGATGCCGCCCTGTGGCATCTGCCATACCTCGCCTTGCACGTCCGCTCGACGGCCAATGAAAACATCGCCCTGCGCATTCAGCAGCATAATGCCGATGCCCGGCCGATAGCTGGAATCACGATCATCGGTGACTGAGGCCTGCCACTCTGGCGACGCCACGCCGGTTCCGCTGGGTGGACTCTGCGGCTTGTCGCGAACCGAGCTTGTTCTCGATCCAGCCATGTCGATGCTCCATCTGCCGCGGCAGGATTGCCGCGGCTTCCGTTTTGGCGGTAGGAGTCATCAGCCTTGCGGCGGTTATCGGGGCACTCCATCCCCTTCATCAAACATTCTAACAGCGACCGGGTTCCGGCTCAATCAAATGGGTGGGAAGTCGTTTCGTTCATCATTGTTGCCACATCGATGCGGTACCGATGCTTCAAGTGCGATTGCCCTATTTATCTTGCAGGCTCAGGGCTTCAATAGATGCGTTGCGCTCGTTTTCGCTCACACCCTTGTCCGCTCTCCTGGACGCCTGCTCGGATATCGACGCGCGCTCCAATGCCGCCTCTTGAGCGCGCAGCCAGGCGAACAGATCGCTGCGCTGGCCGCCGAGCGGGCGAGCCCAACGCAGATTCTTGAACGCTTTACTCTCGGTGCCCGCCCACCAATATTCCTTCGTCACCATGAGCGACCAACCGCGCCGGCCGCTGCGGATCAAAGTAATGATCTCGATTGTCAGGCCGTGCCTCGGACTGGTGAAGCTGTGTCGTTCACGTTCGAATTCCACGCCATCATGAGTCCAGCGCGAGAGTTTGAAACCCGGGTTGGTCGTGCTCAGGAGCAGATCGAACATCCTGAAGAAGGACGGGCGTTGCAGGCTTTTCACACTGCCGACCTCCCAGCTAACCGGGTCTCGCGCGCCGAGACGCGGGGCCGTATCCGACGGACTGCGCTTCGCTCGTATCGCATCATCCGGTGCTCCTCCTGGCCGCAACCGCGAACAAAATCGGAACCGCCAGCAGCTGCAAAACGAACGAGAGCACGGCAACACCGACGACGGAATGGTCGTAGATGACCCCGAGAAGAGTGCTGCCAACGAACCATGCGACACCGAAGATCGTGTGGAACAGACCGTAGGCGGTCCCGCGACGATCCGGCGGCGCCATGGAGCCGATGACTGCGCGCATGACCGATTCCTGTGCGCCCATTCCGATTCCCCAGCAGATGACGCCAACCGTCACCAGCGCCGGACCGCCGAGAAATGCCAGTGGCGCCGACAGCGCAGAAATCACCGTCACTGGAATCAAAACAGCAATTCCAACCTGATCGAACCAGCGCCCGAGCCCGAGTGCGGCGACCGCGGCAGCCACCATCGCAACTGCATAGAGGATCGGGATCCACGGCAGGGCAACGATGGCGGCCTTTCCGAAATGATAGGCCAACAATGAAAAATCGGCATAGCCTGCGCCAATGAACGCCGCAGCGACCGAAAACGTCCAGAACTTCGCCGGCAGCGCGCTCGGCTGGCGGATCGGCTCGACGACTTCCAGATCCCGAGGGGCCGGAAACTGCGATCTTGCAACCAGCAGCACAATGATCGAGAGAATGGCCGGGACCACCAACATGGCAAAGCTCGTTGTGTAGCCTCGCCCGAAATACAGTGCCGCGCTGACCGCGAGCGGCCCTATAATGGCGCCCGTTGTATCCATCGCCTCGTGCAGGCCAAAGGCCCAGCCGGCGCCGGTTCGGGTCGCGGCGTGCGACAGCATGGCGTCGCGCGTTGGCGCGCGCAGCGCCCGCCCCATGCGTTCCGCGACGATCAGGACAACGGCGACTTGCCAGCTTCCTGCCAGTGCCAACAGCGGGACCGCGAACAGGTTCAGGATGTATCCGATGATGGTGACGGTCCAATAGCGCCCAGTCCGATCACCGACATAACCCGAAAGGAGCCGGATGGCGTAGCCGACGAGCTCGCCGAACCCGGCGACGACGCCGACGATCGTCGCGGACGCGCCAAGCGTTGCGAGGTACGGGCCAGTGATGCTTCGCGCGCCCTCATATGTCATGTCGCCGAAAAGGCTGACGACGCCGATCAGAACGATGAAGCGTATTGCCGCCCGATCGATTGACTTTTGGCCAGAGCTGGCTGACGCCGTCGCCTCCATCGTTCACTCCTCCCGTGGAAATCTCGTTCCCCCGGCCGCAAAAGCTGGACTTTCATTGGGGTGGAGCGCCGTCGGTGGAACGCTCCGCACGGCAACCGGCATTCGGTCGGACGATCCGGGATCGAACCACGGCAATCCGCGAAACATGAAACGTAGCATCAGCGCGCTCCGTCATGGCGTAGTACCACACGGCGCGTAGAGACCGGATTGTCTGGGAATAGAGAGCGCAACAATCCCACCGCCGGCCGTCAAACGCGGTAGGAGTCATCAGCCGTACGGCAGTTTCGGGGGCACTCCATCCCCGTCGTGAGATTAATATTTTACATGGGGTCCGAGGCGGAAACAAGCAAGCGACGCCATATTGACGGGAACAATATTGAGCCTAAGATTGTTTCCTGATTGGCGATGGAGTTCGCCCAAACCGCCCCCTTGGGCTGATGACTCCTACTAAAGCACGGCTTTGGTAGGAGTTTTTGTATGTCCGCCATCGATCAAACCGGTTCACCAAGCATACTCTTTGCCCGGCGTGAAGATCGGCTGAGCGCACAAAGCGCCAGCGCACCGGCCTTCTTTCCTGATTTGAATCTCGATCAGATCGTGGACCCGGTCACGTCCGGCTGCAAGGACCACGACCTCAAGCCGTTCTTCTATTTCTCCTTAAATAGTGTCGATACGATCCGCTACCGGCATGAAGTCTTTCAAGATCTGGAAATTCCAGCATCGCTCGAGAAGGTAAAATCATTCACTCAGAGTATGCACGACGTTCGGGTGCTTCTGGCCCTGGTAAATAAACTCCATGATCGATTCCACAGGGAACGCTGGTTTCTTCATGCGGTGGAAATCTATTGCGATGTCGTCAACCAGTTGGCAGCTGACCTCGCCGCCGCGCCGCTCAAATCACGCGGGCTGTGTTGCTTTCGCGACTATCTGGCCGCCTACGCTGCTGGCCCCTATTTCAAATCGCTGTTCCAGGAGGCGGAAGGGCTTACGGCTGGTCTGTCCGCCATAAACTATCGTCTGCTTTTGCGGGCCGGCTCTTTCACCGTTTGCAACTATGACCAGGAGGCCGATTACAGCGCGGAGATCGAGCAGACCTTCGAAAAATTCAAGCAGGGAGCTGTCAAGGACTACAAGATAGACTACCGCTCCGCGCCGGAGGACATCAACCACATCGAAGCCAAAATCCTCGAATTCGTCGCGCGGCTGAATCCGGAGCCGTTTTCACGCCTGGTCGACTTCTACGCGCGGCACGCGGGTTTCCTTGATGAAACGATAGCGGCCTTCGATCGCGAGATTCAATTTTATATAGCGTTTCTGGAATACCTTGAAAAGTTCAAGCGCGCTGGACTGCGGTTCTGCTATCCGCAACTGTCTCCCAACTCAAAGGAGGTGTGGGACTACGAGGGATTTGATCTGGCGCTGGCCCAGAAGCTGATCAACGCCAAGGGCTCGATCGTCTGCAACGATTTCTTTCTGAAAGGAAAGGAGCGGATCATCATCGTCACCGGCCCGAACCAGGGCGGCAAGACGACCTTCGCGCGCGCGTTCGGACAATTGCACCATCTTGCCAGCCTCGGCTGCCCGGTGCCCGGCCGAAAGGCCCGGCTCTTTCTGTTCGACAGGCTCTTCACCCATTTCGAACAGGAGGAGAAGGTCGAGAACCTTCGCGGCAAGCTGGAGGACGACCTGGCGCGGATTCACTCTACCCTGAAACAGGCGACATCCCGCTCCATCATCATCATGAACGAGATCTTCACCTCCACCACAATTCAGGACGAGATCTTCCTGAGCAAGAAGGTTGTCGAACAGATAGTCGAACTCGATCTGCTTTGCGTCTGGGTCACGTTCATCGACGAGCTGGCATCATTCGGTCTACACCCCGTCTCGATGGTCAGCACGATCGTGCCGGAAAACCCCGCGTTGCGCACTTTCAGGATCGTGAGGCGGCCTGCAGACGGGTTAGCCTATGCGATGGCCATTGCTGAAAAATACCGGCTCACACACGATCACATCAGGGAGCGCTTGAAATCATGAAAGCCTTCCTCATGTATCCTGATCGCGATTTCGACCCACTGCAGTTGCTGTCGCGAAGGGAACGAAACTCGCGTGCAAAAGATCAAAACGTAAATCTGAAACAGATCCTTCCATCGAACGAAGCGGCGCTGACGCAAGACCTTGGGCTCGACATCCTGTTCAACGCCATGGCGCTGGACGACAATTTTTTGTTTGAGGTGGCGACGATCGCATTACTGGCCGGCGTCACTGACCCGCAGATAATCCTGTATCGCCAGCCTATTCTGGAAGACTGCACGCGCAACGAAGCCATCGTGAGGGAGATGTATCAGGTTGCGTGCGAGGCGATCACGGAAGAGAGGAAACATTACTGGGGTTCCTTTATCCGCTATCCCTCCAGCACGCTCCACCAGGCAGTCGACGTGCTACAGATGTTGATAGGCAAGCTCACGCGATTGCGCCGAATTGCCGATCATCACGCCGAACACTTCGAATCTGACGGCATTACGCGATTGTTTGCGATGCTGGAGACAGAACTCAGCGACGAGTATTTCGCGACCATCGAGCAGCATCTAAAGCGATTACAATTCCGCAACGGAGTTCTCGTAAGCGCGCAGCTGGGCATGGGGAACAAGGCCACAAATTACGTGCTCCGCAAGCCGCGTCACGACCAGCGCAACTGGATCGCGCGTCTCCTGCAGCGGCCGCCTGGCTACAAATTCCATCTCCACCCTCGCGATGAAGCGGGCGGACAGGCGCTGGCCACGCTGCAAAACCAGGGGATCAATCATGTGGCAAATGCGTCGGCCCAGTCCGCGGATCATATCGTAAGTTTCTTTCAGATGCTGCGGACCGAATTGGCCTTCTACGTCGGATGCCTGAATCTGAAGCGGAAACTTGACGGAATGGGTGCCCCGACTTGCTTCCCGGTGCCCGCGCCCTTCGAACAGCGGAAGCTGTCATTTTCCGGACTTTACGATGTCTGCCTGACGTTGAGCATGAAACGGAAGGCGGTCGGCAACGACCTGAATGCCGACGGTAAGGACCTCATTGTCATTACCGGCGCAAATTCGGGGGGCAAGTCGACCTTTATACGAAGCCTGGGCGTTGGCCAGTTGATGATGCAGGCCGGCATGTTTGTGGCGGCCGAGAACTTTTCGGCCGATGTCCGGGACGGCATCTTCACTCACTACCGGCGAGAAGAAGACGCCGCCATGGAGAGCGGCAAGCTGGATGAGGAGCTCAGCAGAATGAGCGGGATCGTGGATACGTTGTCGCGGCGCTCGATGGTTCTGTTTAACGAGTCCTTCGCTGCGACCAACGAAAGGGAAGGCTCAGAAATTGCTGCACAAATAACAAATGCGCTGCTCGAAAGCGGCGTCAAGGTGTCGTTCGTGACGCACTTGTATGAATTCGCGCGCAGGCTTTATGACGAGAAGAAGTCCAATGCAGTTTTCCTGCGGGCCGAACGACTGCCCGATGGAACACGTACCTTCCGTTTGATCCAAGCCGACCCCTTGCAGACAAGCTATGGAAAGGACGTGTACGAAGCCGAATTCGGATCAGAGCGCACCCGGCCCATCCAGCGACAACCGCTCCCGGCGGCCGAATAGTCGTCGATTTTGCCGGAGGGAACGTCGAATCAGCCGGGAAGATTATCGAGGTATTGCGTTTCGTTGATCCGTACAACGACGATACGCCCGCCCATCACGTCGATCTCGTTGATGCAGCATGGCGCCTGTGCAAGACGCCAATAGGCGGACAGAGGCTGATCGACCAACTGAACCAGCAAGGCACGATTCACACTGGTATGGCCAACCAGCACGACCGTGTCCTCAACGTGTCGATTGAGAACGAGCCGAAGCGCATCCGCGGTCCGCGCGACCATGTCCTGCAGCGATTCGCCGTTCGGGAATCGAACCAGATGAGGGGTGGCGAACCATGCCGCGAAAAGTTCTGGATCGGTTTCCTCGATTTCCTCATAGCTCCTCGATTGCCATGCGCCATAATCGATGTCGTTGAGTTCATCGATAATCTGGGTTTCGACGCCGCACGCGTTCGCGATAGCGTGGCCGGTTTCGATGCACCGTTTCATTGGACTGGTATAGACCTTGAGTGGCTGCCAGCGGACGCAATGCGCCGCGCAACGGCCTGAGCTTCCGAGCCTCCGCGACTGGTCAGAGGCAGGTCAGCGCGACCGCGAAAGCGTTCTGGTTTGATTCCTTCGACATGGCCATGTCGGACCAGGAGAATCTTGGTCAAGAGCTGAGTCTCCTATCGGTGGGCCGTCTGATAAAACCCATTCGCAAGTGGCCTCGACCTAGTTGTCGCCGCGGAGTGCGGTCATCGTCCCCGCCTGCTTTGGACGCGGTCTCAAACGCCGGTTTTTTCGCGCCGGCCGAGGTCCGGTTCGAATGAGTGGAGCCCGAAGCGCCGTTGAAACCAACCGCTCCGAGAGCAGCGAAATATTTATGGGCAACATAGCCCTGGCGGCAATATCGCGCCCAGCGAAAGCTGCGAGACCCTCGAACGGAGCGAGCAGTCTTGGCGGGCCGAAGCCCGTCAAGGTGCCGCCTGAGAAGTTGATTTGCAGGTCGAGGAAGATACCCCTGACTTCGATCGCCACTTGCCTTGGTGCCTGAACGCTGATGCGCGCCCTTAGCTCCCGGTCAGCATAAGCCCGATGATAACATCTATATAACGTTCGGCGGTAGCGAATGATTTCGGCAAGTATTGAATCAGGGACGGCGTGATAAACGCGCAATGTCAGCACGAGCGCAAGCTCCATCAAGTGACAATACGAGTAGTTGGCGAGACGGCGCTGGCTCAATCGCTGCCGAAGGCTCGCCAAGGATTGGGAGAATCTCAACCGAAAGGCGCTCGCGTTCTTGCGCCTCGCCTCAATCCGCCTCATGCTCAGAAAACTCTGCAATCCGGCGTGAAGTCTCCGGACGGACTCTGAGGCGCAAGCCACTTTTGGGGGTGCTCATGGAGCCCTCCGATTCAACCCGATTGGACGGTCGCGACGCAGGCGCGCCGCGACAAGATTAGGCCGTTCCCCACAAAGACTCTACCACTGCCGCCAACGCCCTGCCGACCGGCGTGAGCGGTGGGTGGGTGCCTTAATATGACACGCTCCGATCTCTACGGAACTGGAAAGCCGTGGCGGAGTATCTGTATCCGTGATAATAGAATTGATGCTGCGGCACGTTCGAAGGTGCTGCCGCTTCTTGGCGATGGAGTCCGCCAAAACCGCCCTAACCGGCTGATGACTCCTACGGTTGCTCCGGGCGGCTGCGCTGTGCCAGGAGACGTAGGAGTGTATCGGCAGGGTGGCTGGCACGACGATTTCGCCGTCCATCTCCCGGAAACATACCCTGCGTGACCGCATGGCCGGAGCCGGTTGCCGAGCAGCCTTGAAATCGAGGCGGCGAGGCCGACGATGCTCGAACGCTCCAGGTTTTCGTTGTGGTGGCCTCTGCGCCGCTTGTCGAAGGCGTGGTCAACCGCCTCAAGGAGATGCTGCAATCCAAACGTGGCCCGAGCATCTTGCAGCCGTATCGCGATATCTGGAAGCTGCTGCACAAAGATGAAATTGTCTCTGAGTATAGCTCCTGGATTTTCCGCGCGGCGCCGTACATCGCCTTCACTGCGCCGGTCTTCGTCGCTCTCCTCATTCCCGTTCTGACGCGCTACCCGCTCTTCTTTGCCTTCATGGGTGACATGCTCGGCGGAGGCTTCATTCTCGCGCTCGGCGGCTTTTTTGCCACGCTCGCCGCTGTCGATACGGCTAATCCCTATGGTCCCATGGGGGCAAGCCGAACCCGCATGGTCGGCTTCCTGGCCGAGCCTGTCTTCATCGTCGTCTTCCTCACGGTTTCATTCGTCGCCGGGTCGACGATCCCCTACATCGTGCAGACGAAGTGGGTCACGCCAATCGCGAACTTCTTCGAGCCATCTCACGTGCTGCTGATGATTGCGTTCCTGATGCTCATCCTCGCCGAAGATGGACGGATCCCGGTCGACAGCCCATCAGGCCAATTCGAACTGGCGATGATCGATCGCTCGAAATCGCTCGAATATTCCGGCCGCGGCGCCGCGGTCATGAAATGGGCGGGCGCCATGAAGTTCTTTGTGCTGATTACGATTTTTCTAAACGTGCTGGTCACGCCATGGGGCTTGGCGCCGGACGGGAGCGGACCTGTCGGAGTCCTGCTCGCAATCCCGTTCGTTCTCCTGAAGGTGTTCGCCTTCATCCTTGTTCTCGTCTTCATAGAGTCATCGCTCGCGAAGCTGCGTCTGTTCCGCATCACCGAGTTTCTCGGAGCTGCGTTCGTGACTTCGGTTGTCGCCATGATCACTCGGCTATCGGAAATCTAGAGGCCCACGATGAGCAGTTCGCCTTATCCCATCGTTGCAGCCCTCGACGCGCTGACTGGCGCTCTTTTCCTGCTGACGGCCCTCGGCGTCGTCGCAACCCGTCAGGTTCTGGCGTCATTGCAGCTCTTCATCATGCAGTCGCTGCTGTTATCGCTTTCGGCATTTCTCCTTGGGATCGCATCGAGCTCAGTGCATCTCTTTGCCGTGGCCGCCATTACAATTGCCACCAAAACGCTGCTGATTCCCTGGTTGCTGCGTCACACAGTCAGCGCGGAAGTGTACCGCACGCGCGAAGTTGAACGGGTTCTCAACATCCCGATCTCACTGCTTCTGTCCGCTGTTCTCGTCGTGCTTGCCTACGTCGTCGCCGCTCCGATCCTCAACGCCGTTGAGGTCCCGTTCGCGCGAATCAATTTGCCGCTCGGGATTGCGGCGATTTTCCTGGGGGCCTTCACGGTCGCGGTCAGGCGCGAGGCCGTGCCGCAGCTCTTGGGATTGCTCGCGGTCGAAAATGGGGTGTTTTTCGCCGGCATAGCCATCGTCCCGAACCTCCCCGTCATTGCCGAACTCGCCGCAGCGGTGGACGTGCCGGTCATCACGCTGATCGTTGGATTGCTTACGCGGCGAATTCACACGCGCCTCGGCACTACTTCGGTCGGACATTTATCGGCCTTGCGAGAACATTGAGGCGCGTCATGGAACTCGCTGCCATCCTGATCATACCGGCAATTGCCAGTTGTCTTTCGCTGTTGCCATTGGGCCGCCGCTTCGCGGCACCGATCACGGTCGCGGCGAGTGTCGTCGTGTTGATACTTGCGACACACACGGCAGTCGAGGCAACCCGCTCGGGCCGCCTCAACGCATTGGACGAGTGGCTGACGTGCGATGCCTTGGGCGCGCTGGTTCTCGCGCTCGTGGCATTGGTCGGGTTCACAGCCGCCCTGTTCTCGTGGGGTTACATCGCGAACAGGAGCCAACACGGCAAGCGCAATATTCAGCGCTATTACGGGCTCTACAATCTATTCGTCCTGTCGATGCTCGCCGTTCCGTTGGTCGCGAACGTCGCCTTGATGTGGATAGCGGTCGAGCTGACGACGCTGTTATCCGCCTTTCTTGTCGGCTACGAGGACACGCCCGAGGCGCTCGAGGCGGCCTGGAAGTACGTCGTGCTCACCACGCTCGGTGCCGTTCTCGCGCTCTTGGGGTTCCTTGTGCTGTATTGGGGATCGCGGGTCGCCGGTTTCGAGCCCTTTACCTGGGTCGGCCTGGTGGAAGCGGCGCCGCACATGCCGCCGGCGCTGCTCTGGCCGGCTTTCCTCCTCATCCTTGTCGGCTTCGGAACCAAGGTCGGCCTTGTCCCGATGCACACCTGGCTGCCGGACGCGCACGGCCAGGCGCCGGCGTCGATTTGCGCGCTCCTCTCGGGCGTTGAGACCACAACGGTGCTCTACGTCATTCTTCGGCTATTTCCTGTGATCGGCGTCGCGCCCGGGCTTGATGCCCGGCCATGGTTCATCGGCTTTGGGTTGCTGTCGGTCGGGATCGCTACGTTGCTCCTGATCTATGTCCGCGATTTCAAACGGATGTTCGCGTTCTCGACGGTCGAACATATGGGAATCATCCTGGTTGCCGCGGGGCTTGGCGGTGCCGACGCCCACCTCGGCGCCGCCTACCAAATGACCGGACACGCCATTGCCAAATCCTTTTGCTTCTTCGCGGCAGGCATCACGGTCATGGCCGTCGGTACTCAGGATATCGCAAGCGTTCGCGGTCTCATTCGCACGTCACCCATTGCAGCGATTGCGCTGGTGGCCGGCGGGTTCGCGATTGCTGGAGCGCCGCCGTTTGCGATTTTTGTGAGCGAACTGGTCATCCTGAAGGCGGGCCTGACAGGCGGTCATTACGTCGTGATCGCCGCATTGGCCTTCTTCGTCGTCGTCGCCTTCTGCGCCGTTATGTTCCACGTCAACCGCATGGTGTTTGGAACACCTGGGCCGGACACCGCCGCGTTGGTCATGCCCGGATCGTGCAACGCCACGCTCGTTCTCGCCGCAATTCCTTTGGTCGTTATCGGGCTTTATGTCCCCGCGCCGCTGCCGGACTTGCTGAGAGCCGCGGCAGCGGCCATGGGTGGGTAGGAGAGGTCGAATGCCAATGCTCGACCGAATAGCCCAACGCGAATCCCGCTCCGACCGCTTTGCCGAACTGTATCTCCGCACCTGGAATCGTCCTGTGTTGATCAGTCATACTGCGGAAGCGCCGGTTTGCCGCGTCGAATGCGACCCCGATCAGTTCCCACAAGTCTGGCAATGGCTGATTGGTGATCTCGAATTTGCGTTCGCCACTTTGGTCGTGGAGGAGTCGCCGAACGATGCGTGGTCGTTGATCTACGTGTTCTACCGGGAAGACTCGCTGTGGGTTCATGTCGAAGTTCAGCTCAGTTCGCCCCTATCCGCAATGCCATCGGTGGTCGGGAAGCTCCACGGCCCCTCGGCGGACTGGCACGAACGCGAAGCCGAGGATTTGTTCGGAATAACATTCGAAGGGCATCCGCGGCTTGGCGAGTTGATTCTGCATGAGGACTGGCCTGAGGGCGTGAACCCAATGCGCCGGGATTTCGATGCGCGGCGACTGCCCATCCATCGAGACCCGGAGCCGCGCTGGAATCCGCCAACCGTGGTTGAGGCGCTCGGCGCCTTCACCATGCCGATTGGGCCGGTGTTTTCCGACTTCGCGGAATCGGCGCATTTCCTTTTGGAGACCGTAGGCGAGGACGTGATTCACACCATCCCGCGGTTGTTCTACAAATATCGCGGTGTCGAGAAGATCGCCGAAGGCGAGCCTATCGATCGCGCTTTGCTGCTTGCCGAGCGGTTCTCCGGCACGTCCGCTTTCGCGCACGGTCTCGCCTTCTGCCAGGCCGTCGAGGCAATCTGCGGAATCGCGGTGCCGCCTCGCGCGCGGGCGCTGCGCACCGTATTTGCCGAACTGGAGCGGCTACGCCACCACGCTTCGGTGATCACGGCCATCTGCAACTCAACGGCATTGCCTATCGCGACCAGCCAAGCCGCACTGATCGAAGAGAATTTGCTCCGGATGACGTGTAACGTCGCACAGCACAGATACTTCTTCGGAGCGGTGAAGCCCGGTGGCCTTGCCCGCGATCTTGCTGATGATGCCTGCAATAGACTAACGGCGGCGGTCGATGGCGTCGGCGGCAAGCTCGGCGAGCTGTATGACATGCTGCGTTACTCGAGCAGTTTCCTAGACCGGCTTGAAGAGGTTGGCGTCGTTACGACCGAACGAGCGCGCTCCTAGGGCTTGGTCGGGCCGATTGCGCGCGCGTCCGGCGTGCAACGCGATGTTCGCAAGCTGTTTCCATATGCGACATATGATTTAGTCGAATTTGACATCCCGCTCGAACAGGAAGGCGACGGCTACGCGCGCCTTCGCGTCTTCTTCCGGGAAGCAGAGCAATCCGTCGCAATCGTACGTCAGGTCCTGTTCTCCGCTCCCTCTGGCTCAGTCTGCCTGGCCAATTTCGACTGGCACGCTGGTGCCGCATTGAGCGCGGTCGAGGCGCCGCAGGGCGCGGCCCTCCATTGGCTGAGAATTCGGGACGACGGCACTGTGGCGCGCTATCGGATCACCCCACCGGCATTCACGAACTGGCATGGCTTTCACCTCGCGGCGGAGAATTTCGCGTTCCAGGATTTTCCGATCATTCTCGCGAGTTTCGGACTGTCCAATGCCGAGTGCGATCGGTAGAGGCGCGCCATGGCAAACTGGGTGCTCAAGGGCCTGAGTACGGGGATCAAATCGAGCAACTATCCTCGCGTTCCGGAAAACGCAGCGGGCGTATCGCCTGGGATGCCTCGCGGAGCTTCATTCGATTCTGCCGCCAACGTCGAAGATCTGGTCGAGCGATGTCCGACGAAGGCGATCGCGCCGCAGGATGGCGACGTTGCGATCGATCACAGCCGCTGCATTCATTGCTCACGGTGCCGCCATGATGCGGAAGGCGCAGTCGTGCCCTGGGACTCGAGTTACGAATGGGCCAGCTACAACCGGGATAACGCAGCGGCAGTTCGCAGACTAGAAACCGTCTTCGGCCGCTCCTTGCATATCCGCTTCGTCGATGCGGGAGCTTGTAGCGCCTGCATCAGCGAGGCGCGCCAACTCAACAATCCTTACTACAATATGCATCGCCTCGGCTTCTTCATGACGCCGACGCCGCGCAACGCTGACGTTCTGTTGGTCTCAGGGCCGGTATCCGACGCGATGAGACTTCCATTGCAGAAGACCTACGACGCGATGCCGGAGCCGAAGCGAGTCGTGGCGATCGGGGCGTGCGCGATTTTCGGCGGCGTCTTTGGACCGAGCTTTGCAGCAGCGGGCGGCGCATCCGAAATCTTGCCCGTTGATGTCGTGATCCCGGGTTGCCCGCCACCGCCATTGGCTATCCTTCACGGGCTGCTGCTGGTGGTCGAACGAAAGCCACCGGCGAAACTGGTCTCCACCGCCTCCGAGCAAGTCGCGGAGGCGACATGAGCGCAATTGCCCAACTCTTTGGCGCATTCTTTATCCTCTGCGCGATCGGAGCCATCGGAGCGCTAGTGGCTTCGGAACGATGGAGTTCGATTGTCCTTGCTGCGATCGGCTCGCTCTCCGCAATTCTGATCTTGCTGGCAAGCGCCTTGCTGCTGGTCGGCGACACCTCGTTCCGAGCCGAGCTGTGGCCTGTGCTTTCGCTGGGAAAGATGGAATTGGCGGCGGACCGCCTTTCCGCGCTGTTCCTGTTCACAGCTGGGTTAGTTTTTCTGCCGGTGTCAATTTTCTCCGGTGTCTATTTGGAAAAGTACCGAAATCATTACGGCCTGCAGTATTTCGGCGTGCTGTATCATGCACTGTTAGCATCGATCGTGCTGATTCTCATTGCCAACGATGCCGTCTCATTCCTCGTATCCTGGGAGATCATGTCGATCGCGAGCTATCTGCTCGTGAACTTCGAGTACGAGCGCGACGAGAGTTCACATGCCGGTTTTGTGATGCTGGCAATGAGTGAAGCCGGGACGATCGCCGTCGCCCTGGCATTCATGCTCGCAGCGGGAGTTTCTGGCGGTTTCGCATTCGATCAACTGCGATCCGCCGCACCGCTGAGCGAAGGGATCGGCTGGGCGGTTTTCCTGCTGTCTTTCTTCGGATTTGCCGTGAAAGCCGGCTTGGTGCCGGTCAATAGCTGGCTTCCGCTTGCCCATCCGGTCGCACCAACCAACGTTTCTGCCTTGCTCTCGGCTGTGATCGTAAATCTGGGCATCTATGGAATCATGAGGTTCAACCTCGACCTGCGCCCCGTGACGGGAAGCGGCCCGGGGTTGATCGTACTCATCGTCGGCAGCATTTCCGCGCTGATCGGAATTCTCTACGCAACCGTTCAAGCCGAGATGAAGCGCCTTCTCGCGCACAGCACGATCGAAAACATGGGCATCGTCGCCGCCGGAATCGGCGCCGCAATGACGTTCCAGGCGAGCGGCCATGCTGTCATTGCGGGCATCGCCTTGATCGCGGCCCTTTATCACCTCGCCAATCACTCGGTTTACAAGGCATTGCTTTTCGTCGGAACCGGCGCCGTTGAAGCGGGAACCGGCACCCGCGATCTTGATCGTCTCGGTGGCATCGTTCGCAAGATGCCATGGACGAGCGCCTTCTTTCTCGTCGGTGTCTTGTCCATTTCGGCGTTGCCGCCGCTGAACGGCTTCGTCAGCGAGTGGTTGACGCTACAAACGATACTCAGGTCGGCGGTACTGTCATCCACGCCCATCAAGGTGGCGTTCGCCATCTCGGGGGCGCTTTTAGCCTTGACGGCAGGACTGGCCGTTACCTGCTTCGCCAAAGTTTTTGCCATGGGATTTCTTGGCATGCCTCGATCAGAAGGCGCAGCGCACGCGACCGAAGCTCGTGTTGGAGCCCAGGCACCGCTCGCACTGCTTGCCGGGTCGTGCATACTGCTGGGCATTTTGCCCACCTACGTAATTCCGACCATTGATCGAGCCGTCGTTCCTATTACACACATGAGCGCTTCGGCCGCTCTGGTGCCACCATTCTTCAACGTTGACTCGCAGCGGAAAGAAAATCTGCCGGCGAAATTCGTCGCCGAATTCCATGATCTCGGAGCCCAGGTCGGCGGTGGTATCCTGCCGGGACGCGGTCTGGTCGTCCTCCATCGTGGCGAAGAACAAAACCCGGTCGTGTTTGCAATGTCGACACCCTATATGGTTGTCGCCTTTGCCACGATCCTTGCTGTAGTCTTCATCGCTTTCCGACTGTTGTCCCGCCGTCGGCTACTAAGGCGTGGCCCCGTTTGGGCTGGTGGGTTGCGCCACCTCTGGCCGGGGACGACCTACACAGCTACGGGATTTTCGAATCCAGTGCGCGTCATCTTCGAGGCGATCCTCCAGCCCGCGGCGGGCGAGGACAGCGTCGAAGCCGTCGCTGAGCATTTTCGGACGGCGATCAAGCGGAACCGCACGGAAGTTCACATCGTCGACCGGCTGGTGCTTGACCCCTTGATCGCTTCCTTGGGGCATGCCGCGGCTATCGCACGGAAGATGCACGTCGGGCATGTCAATGCCTATGCGGCTTACGTCCTCTTGACGATGCTGTTCGTGCTGATTGTCGGAGCGGTACTCTTTTGAGCTTGCCAGAGCTCAAATCCTCGCTAGAATTGAACGACTTACAGGGGATGGGGTCCCCCGCAACCGCCGATGAGGCTGATGACTCCTACCGGACGCTTGGCGTCGGTAGGAGCTTGCCTGGCTCCCACTACACCAAGCAGTAAATTTGCGCACGCGGCCGAGAAGGCCGCGGAGGCATGTCTTGCGCGGTCTGATGAGGAGGCGTTGTTTTGCGAGCGCTGCTGACGAGCTACTGCTTTGCAATTTCCGTTTGCATCGCACTCGTCGTCACGCTGATGTTTGCGTATGTATTCGAAGCATCACAAGAACAATGCGCAACCCTGGTGGTCCTGGGCATCCTGACTGCGGCGGCGGAATACGTCTTGCGCTCAAATTCCGAGCGCCTGCCATGACGCTGATTCAAACCTTATTGAAGCGTGCCAACGGCTGCAGTAACGAGCGGGAGACTTCCAGATGACTGGTGTTTGGGCACTTGCGGCATTGTGGTTGGGGCTCGCGCTGGTCGCGAGCCTGCTGTCGATCTGGTTCCGCATTTCCACTGCTCTGTCTGAGATCGTCGTCGGTACGATCGCCCAGTTGATTATCGGCGCCGTCATCGGGTCAGCCGTCTTGGGTACGGACGAATCGTGGGTCAAGTTTCTCTCCGGTATCGGTGCAATCGTGCTGACCTTCCTCGCGGGAGCGGAACTCGATCCAGTGGTGTTCAAACTGAAGTGGAAGGAGGCTGCTGCGGTTGGGCTCGCGAGCTTCTTTTTTCCGTTCCTGGGATGCGCAGCGGCGGCGCACTATTTACTCGGATGGGAGGTGATGCCGAGCTGGCTTGCCGGCGTCGCCATGTCGACGACTTCGGTCGCTGTTGTCTATGCCGTGATGATCGAGTTCGGTTTCAACACCACCGAGTACGGCAAGACCGTGCTGGCGGCGTGCTTCATCACTGACCTCGGCACAGTAGTCGCGCTCGGCTTGATCTTCGCGCCATTCACGATGAAGACGATGATCTTCCTCGGCGTCGGCGCGGTGGTCTTCGTCATCCTGCCGTGGCTCACGCCTCGCTTCTTCCGAATGTACGGAGGCCGCCCCTCGGAACTGGAGACCAAGTTCCTGCTTCTCTGCCTGCTCGGGATGGGTGCGCTCGCCACCTGGGCCGACAGCGAGGCCGTGCTTCCGGCGTATCTCATTGGGATGGTGCTTGCAGGCACTGTCGGCAAGGATCACGCGCTCGTGCGGCGATTGCGCACGCTCACGTTCGGACTACTGACGCCGTTCTATTTCATCCGGGCAGGCTCGTTCGTTTCCATTCCCGCCCTCGTTGCCGCGCCTGCCGCCTTCATCTTCTTTCTCGTCGTTAAGGTCGCCACCAAGATTATCGGCGTTTACCCGGTGACGAAATTCTTTGGATCGCCGAATAAGGAAGCTACCTATACGACCCTGTTAATGTCGACGGGGCTGACGTTCGGCACCATCTCCTCTTTATTCGGGCTGTCGCACGGTATCATCGATCAAAGCCAATATTCGGCGCTCGTCGCAGCGGTGATCGCGAGCGCCGTGATCCCGACCGTGATCGCCAACGCGTTCTACTTGCCGCATCACCTGCTGCCCAAGCCGGAAACGGAAGAGAAACCTGGGGAGCATCGAGGCGTGACGCCGCTCCGGCAAGCCGCGCGAAAGGCCGAGTGACGCGGGAGGCGTCCGATGTTCAAAAAAATTCTGCATGCCAATGATGGTTCAGAACATGCGTTTCACGCGCTATCGCTTGCATTGGTAGTCGCAAGGCAAAATGCTTCAGAGCTACACATGGTGTGCGTGGAAGAGATCGACTACATGCCGGAGTTCATCGAGGAGGTTCGCGAGGAGGTCGGGACGGCGGCACGACGCTTTCACAAGGTTCTGCAGCGGGCGCGGGCAATGGCTGAGGAAAATCATGTCAAGCTTCACACCCATGTCATTGCCGGACATCCGGTGCGGGACATTGTCGAACTTGCCGAGGAGCTTAAAGCTGAGCTGCTCGTCATCGGCGCAACCGGCCACTCGGCGCTGTACGAACGACTGATCGGCAGCCGCGCCGATCGGATTGTGCAACTCGCCCATTGTCCGGTATTGGTTGTAAAGTGACGACAATCCTTCACCTCAACAGCACCGGATCCCGCCCTTCAGAAGGCCCGACCGTCCCTTAATAAGGGATAAAGACCTGAGATGATCCATGTTTGGGTGGCAAGCATCAACACTATGAAGTGGATCTGATCATGCAGCTGCCCAGAGACGCTGTTTTGCTCCGAATCTTCTTTGGCGAAGAAGACAAGGCCGGCCACCTCCCGCTGCATGAGGCGATTGTACTGAAGGCGCGGGAGATGCATCTTGCAGGCGCGACCGTCCTGCGTGGGCACGTCGGGTTTGGCCATTCAACACATATCCACACCACCAAGATTCTGCGTCTTTCGCAAGATTTGCCTGTCGTAGTTGAGATCGTCGATACTCAGGAGAAGATCGACACGTTTCTTCCGGTGCTGGATACTATGATGTCGAGCGGTCTGGTAACGATCGAGAAGGTCCAAGTTCTTCAATACGGACCAGAAATGACGCATCGGCCATGAGTAAGCGGAAGATTGCCAAGTTTCCTTGTGATGGCGGATCGCACGAACGACTCCTCTCGGCGGCCGGCGAGCGCCGGCAGGCGTGCTAAGGAGACTTAAGGGTCCGATGGATCAGATTGACGATCGTTCCCGGCTCTTCTAGCCTGCTTTCGGGAATGGAGTCTCGCGTTTAAGCATGACAGCTGATCACTCCGGCTCACCCAGATCGTACTGGTCACGTCCATCTCAAGGACCTCGGACATCTGATTACGTACGAGGTCAAGAAGACATATGGCGTTGCCAAGGGGTTCAATGCGATCGCCGTCGATGACGGCATTGCGATGACGACGGCATCCTAGTACCCCCTTTTCTTGGAACGTGAGTCGCGATTCAAGATCAGGATGTTTCTGAGAGCAAGAGAAGCCCTTCTTTCGCAGAGGAACGCGTATCACTCAGCTTTGATTCCGGGTACTAGGAAGGACATAGAGGTGACAAAGCTCAATCGGCGTTCCCAACTGATTACCGCGGGAGTAGCCCGCTCCCCCAACCGTGCGATGTTGCGCGCCGTGGGCTTCAAAGATGATGACTTCGAAAAGCCTATTGTTGGCGTGGCGAACGGCCACTCTACGATGAACCCCTGCAACGCCGGTATCCAGCCTCTGGTCGACCGCGTGATGGAAGCCATCAAGGAAGCTGGAGCAATGCCGCAGGTCTTCGGTTTCCCGACCGTGACCGATGGTATCGGCATGGGCACCGAAGGCATGAAGTACTCGCTTGTGTCGCGAGAGGTCATTGCCGATTCAATCGAAGTCGCGGTCAACGGCCAGCAGATGGACGGTGTAGTTGCGGTCGGCGGCTGCGACAAAAACATGCCGGGAAGCGTGATGGCGTTGGCGCGCATGAATGTGCCGGGAATCTTCGTGTATGCCGGCACCATCAAGCCGGGCTTCTGGAAAGGAGAGAAGCTGACAATCGTCAGTCCGTTCGAAGCGGTGGGTGCGTTCACTGCCGGTAAAATGTCGGAGGAAGACTTCGAGGGCATCGAAAAGAACGCCTGTCCGTCGGTAGGTGCCTGCGGCGGCCAGTACACCGCAAACACAATGTCTTCGTCGTTCGAAGCGCTCGGCATGAGCCTGCTCGGTTCATCGCAGATGGCATCCCCCGACCGCGAGAAGGCCGACTCCGCAGCCGAGTCTGCACGCGTTCTGGTCGAGGCGGTTCGCAAAGACCTGAAGCCGCGCGACATCATCACCAGAAAATCGATCGAAAATGCGGTGGCGCTCGTGATGGCGACCGGCGGCTCGACCAATGCGGTGCTCCACTATCTTGCCATCGCCAGTGCCGCGGGTGTGAAATGGACAATCGATGACTTCGAGCGCGTGCGGCGCAAGGTGCCGGTGCTGTGCAATCTAAAGCCCTCGGGCCCGTACGTCGCGACGGATTTCCATGCCGCCGGTGGCGTACCGCAGGTGCTGAAGACGCTGCTTGTCAACGGCGTCCTGCACGGCGATTGCATGACCATCCATGGCAAGACCATGGCCGAGATGCTGAACGGCGTACCTGCCGAGCCGCGCAAGGATCAGGACGTGATCCGCCCCTGGTCCAATCCCGTGTACAAGCAAGGGCATCTTATACCAGATTGCGTAGGGACTGACTCTCGGAGTTTTCGGCGGGTTGTGATTCATTTGGGCTTCACGATTTGATTCGGGGAGCAACAAATGAGCGCAGCGGTTGAGCTTCGGGATGATTTTACGGCAGCAGATCTAC
>WNFD01000587.1_pt1 | contig 56351 bp, 66 predicted proteins | sample 5400491 | NCBI WGS metagenome assembly WNFD01 (sample SAMN13153343, study PRJNA577476) | soil metagenome | isolation source: 120 cm saprolite under Douglas fir tree site 2 hole 2 replicate 2 | place: USA:California | collected 2015-04-18 | reverse complement strand
CCCGCTACTATGCTTGAAGCCGGCCGATCTGAACACACGCGGTTGACGCGTCCACGACAATCCCTGAACCTTTTTGACCACGCAGCACAACGGAGAGAGCGCCATGCGCTTCGGCATCGGACAGCCCGTGACGCGCAAGGAGGACCGGCGCTTTCTGACCGGGCGAGGGCGCTACGTCGCCGATATCGATCTCCCGCGCGAGGCCTTTGCGGCGTTCCTCTTTTCGCCGCACGCGCACGCCCGCATCCGGGCGATCGACGCGAGCGCGGCGCGGGCGCTGCCTGGTGTTCTTGCCGTTCTGACCGGCACGGAGTGGACCGAAGACGGCCTCGGCACGATCGATCCCGAGGTGATGCCGGAGGATATGGGCGGCCCTAAAGGCCACCGCACCAAACGGCCGCCATTGGCAATCGAGCGGGTGCGCTATGTCGGCGAGCGTATCGCCGTGATCATCGCCGCGAGCGAAGCGTTGGCGCGCGACGCCGGCGAATTGGTCAGCGTCGATTACGAGGTGCTGCCGGCCGTGGTCGGCGCGCCCGATGCGGTTCGCCCCGGCGCGCCGGTCGTCCACGACGGCGTCGCCAACAACACCAGCGTGACCATGCGCATGGGCAATGCCGAGGCGGTCGCGCCGGCCTTTGCCCAGGCGGCGCACATAACAAAGATGGCGCTCTTCAACAACCGTCTCTCCGCGGTGACGATGGAGCCGCGCGGCGCCATCGCCGATTACGACCCCGGCACCCGCCGCTACACGCTCTACACCAGCACGCAAAACGTGCATGGCGTACGCCACGGCCTGGCGCACCAGATATTGCATGTCCCGGAGAGCCGCATCCGCGTCGTCGCTCGCGACGTCGGTGGCGGGTTCGGCATGAAGGGCCAGATCTACCCGGAAGAAGCAGTCATCGTTTGGGCCGCGCGGCGCGTCGGCCGGCCGGTCAAATGGATCCCGTCGCGCGGCGAATCGCTGCTCGGCGACAATCAGGCCCGCGACCTCCGGGTCGAGGCCGAGCTGGCGCTCGATAAGGAGGGCCGGTTTCTCGCGCTGCGCTGGACCGGGCTGACCAATGGCGGCGCCTATATCGAGGGCGCCGGCGCGATCCCGATGCTGTTTTCGCTGAAGCTCGCCTCGACCGTGTACGACATCCCGGCCGTGTCGGTGACGAGCAGCCTCGTCCTCACCAACACCGCGCCGACCGTGCCCTATCGCGGCGCCGGCCGCCCCGAGGCGGTCTACATCATGGAGCGGCTGGTCGACCAGGCGGCGCGCGAGATGGGAATCGACCCGGCCGAGATGCGCGCGAAGAACCTGATCAGGCCCGATTCCTTCCCCTATCAGACGAAGACCGGGTGGACCTACGACACCGGTAACTACGCCGCGGCGATGGCGAAATGCCAGGCGCTCGCCGACTGGGCGGGCTATGCCGCGCGACGCACGGCAAGCGAGGCAGCCGGCAAACGCCGCGGCCGCGGCATCGTCTACTATGTCGACAATACGGGCATCTTCAACGAGCGCATGGAATTGCGCTTCGACCCGGACGGCGAGCTGACGATCCTCGCCGGCACCCTGTCGCACGGCCAGGGGCACGAAACCAGCTATGCCCAAATGGTCGCCGACTGGCTCGGCGTGCCAGCCGAGAAGATCCATCTCGCCCAAGCCGATACCGACGAGATCGCGATCGGCCGCGGCACCTATGCCTCGCGCAGCATGATGGTCGGCGGCAGCGCCCTGCGCGCCGCTTCCGACGAGGTGATCGAGCGCGGCAAGCGCTTCGCCGCGCATTTCCTCGAAGCCGCCGCCGCCGACATCGTCTTTGGCGACGGGAATTTCACGATCGCCGGCACCGACCGCGGGATGCCGATCGCCCAAGTGGCGCAGATGTCGTTCATCCCAATGGGGCTTCCCGCCGAGCTCGGAATCGGCCTCATGGGCGCCGGCGCCTTCGCGGCCGATGTGCCGAGCTTCCCCAATGGCTGCCACATCTGCGAGGTTGAGCTCGACCCCGAGACCGGGGCGGTGACGCTCGAGCGCTATGCCGTCGTCGACGACATCGGGACGGTCGTCAATCCCTTATTGGCGCGCGGCCAAATCCACGGCGGCGTCGCCCAGGGCACCGGCCAGGCGCTCTGCGAGGACATCGTCTATGACGCCGCGAGCGGCCAGATGGTGACCGGCACGCTGCTGGATTACGCGATCCCCCGGGCCGACACGATGCCGTCGATCGCGGTCGATTTCAGCCCGGTCCCGAGCAAGTCGAACCCGCTCGGCATCAAGGGCGTCGGCGAGGGCGGCACGGTCGCCGCGACGCCGGCCGTGATGAACGCGATCCTCGACGCGCTGGCCCCGCTCGGCGTCCCCGATGTGCCGATGCCGGCCACCCCCGAACGCATCTGGCAGGCCATCCAAGGGGCGCAATGAAGGAAGGGAACGCAATGCAGATCGTCGACGCCCAGATCCATACTTGGGGCACCGGGTTGCCGAGCAACCAGTCGCATATCCAGGTGACGCATTTCACCCCGGCGGAGGCCATCGCGCTGATGGACGAAGGCGGGGTCGATGCCGCGGTCATCCATCCGCCGGGGTGGGACCCGGGTTCGACCGACATGGCGTTTGCCGCGGTGCGCGACTACCCCGGACGGTTCGCGATCATGGGGGCGGTGCCGCTCGACCGGCCGGAATCCCGCGCCCGCATCGCGACGTGGAGGGAGCAGCCCGGCATGCTTGGCCTGCGCTACGGGTTCCTTGGGGATCCGATGCGGCGGTGGCTGCATGACGGCACGATCGACTGGCTGTGGGCGGAAGCCGAAAAGGCCGGGGTTCCGATCGCCGCACTGGCGACGGGTTCGCTGACCGAACTCGGCCGGATCGCCGAGCGCCATCCGGGCCTGCGGCTGACGATCGATCATCTGGGTGGGAGGGGCGGCACGTCCAACCTGAAAGACGCCGCTTCGATGACCCACATCCCGGAGTTGCTGGCATTGGCGAAGTTTCCCAATGTCGCGGTCAAGGCGACCGGCGTGCCGCACTATTCGAGCGAGGCCTACCCGTTTCCGGCGCTGCACACCTATCTGCGGCAGGTCTACGACGCGTTTGGGCCGCAGCGGATGTTCTGGGGCACCGACATCACCAAGATGCCGTGCTCCTGGCGGCAGTGCGTGACGATGTTCACCGAGGAGCTGCCGTGGCTGAACGGCCGCGACCTCGAGCTGGTCATGGGCGAGGCGCTCTGCCGATGGTGGGGCTGGGACCGGGCCGGCTCACGCAAGGAGCAAGCGTAGAGCGGAAAAGCCTTTAGCCCGGCGAAAGCCGGGGGCAGCGCATTCCGCCATGCCGGCGGCGGATTACGCTTTGCTCATCCGCCCTACGGGGTCACCATTCGCGCGAGCGCGACAAGCAGAAGGGAAAGGATTTCCGATGAGCCAAAATCGCAGGGGTAAGCCGGTCGCCGTGGTAATCGGCGCAACCTCCAAGTGGCAATCCGACGGGCGCAATACGCTCTTGGCGCATGGCCATCCGGTGGACGACAGCGAGTTGCCGGTCGGGATCCGCTGGGGGGTCGGCGGCGCCGTTGCGCAGAAATTCGCGCAGGAAGGCTGTTTCACGGTCGTGACCAGCCGCACCGAGAAGAACGCCGCGCCGCTCGCGGCGGCGATCCGCGAGCAGGGCGGCGAGTGCCTGATCGTCGAATTGGATCTGGTCTCGCAGGATTCGATCGCGAGCGCCTTTGCGACCATCCGCGAGGAAGCGGGCGACCCGGACGTCCTGATCTACAACGCCGGCTATCTCGAAGGCCGCGACCTGCCGGCCGATCACGAGCTGCTCGAATACATCCCCCTTGAGATGTTCGACACGACGCAGCACATCGCGTGCCGCGGGCCGTTCCTGGTCGCCAAGGAAGTGCTGCCGGCGATGCGCAAAAAGGGCGCCGGCTCGTTCTTCTTCTCCAACAACTCCAGTTCGCTGCGCGGCAAGAAGCGGATGACCGGGCAGTCGCTATATTATCCGCGGGTGATGATGCGGACGCTGGCGCAGGTGCTGACCGAGGAATATTCCGAGCTCGGCGTGCATGTCGCCAACATCATCATCGACGGCTCGATCGACTCGCCCGGCAGCCGCGCGCTGCCGCGCAACCAGAATCGCCCCGACCTGGTGATCAATCCGGTAAAGATCGCCGAGGCCTACTGGTACCTGCACACCCAGGACAAATCGTGCTGGACGCACGAGCTTCAGATCACGCCCTACGCGTCGAAGCCGAGCTACTGATCGCGCGTCTCCGGGGGTTCACCTTGTTCGGCGGATGGCCGTCTTCTCGTGCCGCCGCCTGACCATCCGCAGGGCGCCGCGCGGAGCCGAGATTGTCATCCATGTTGATCGCCCTCGCGGCGATGTTTGTGCAGCAGACTTTCGCGTCGGTCGGCAAGACCCTGCCAGCGGTGATCGCGCCGCTGGTCATCGCCGAGCTTCACGCCGATCCCGCCTGGGTCGGGGTCTATTACGGGTTCTCCGCCGCGGCCTCGCTGTTCGCGCAAATGGGCTGCGGCAGCTTCATCATCCGCTACGGCGCCCTGCGCATGAGCCAGGTCGCGCTGGTGCTGCTGGGCGGCGGCATGGCGGCGGCGGCCGAGGGCGGACTGCTCGGGTTCGGCGCCTCGGCGATCATCGGCGGCGGCGGCGCGGCGGTCTCGACCCCGACCAGCTCGCAATTGCTCGGCCGGGTCTCGCCGGCCCGCCTGGCGCCGCTGGTGTTTTCGATCAAGCAGACCGCGGTACCCGCCGGCGTCTTGATCTGCGGCTTTCTCGGTCCGGCGATGGCGATCGCCGTCGGATGGCGCGGCGCGATGCTGGCCACGGGGGCGGCTTGCGTCTTGGGCGCGGCGATGCTGCAGCCGTTGCGGGCGCGGTTCGATGACGACCGCGTGCCGTCGCGGCGCTTCCGGCTGTCGGATTTCCCCGCCACCATTGCCTCGGTTCTGGAGGCCCGCGACTTGCGCGGTCTGTCGTTCGCCTGCTTCGCCTTCAATGGCGTCCAATCGGTGTTCATCGCCTATTTCGTCACGTACCTCGTCGCGCTCGGCTACGAACTGGCCGCGGCGGGCTTCCTGTTCTCCCTCATCGTCGCCGTCGCCGTGCCGTGCCGCATCCTGTGGGGCTGGCTTGGCAGTTTCCACATCGCACCGCGTCTCGTGATGGCGGGGCTCGCTCTCGGCATGGCCGGCAGCGTCGCGCTGACCGGGATCTTCAGCGCCGCCTGGCCGATGGCGGCGATGGGGCTCGTGGGCGCCATGCTGAGCGCCACCGCGATGTCGTGGCACGGCATCCTGTTGTCCGAGACCGCCCGCCTCGCGCCCGCCGGCAGGGTCGGCGCGGTGACCGGCGGCGTCCTGTCGTTCGGTCAGATCGGCGCTCTCATAGGCCCGTTTGGGTTCTCTCTGCTGCTCCACCTGACCGGCGGTTACGGCGCCGGCTGGGCCCTGTGCACCATCCCGGCGTTGTGGGTGGGCATCACTCTGTTGCGCCCGCGTGCGCTGGTAGAACGCGGCAATCTGCTGAGGCGCTAGGCCTCCTTGCCAGGCTCGGCGACCGCGGCGGACCAGGGGGACATGACGTCGGTGACGCCGTAATTGAGGCCGTCCTCGCCGCGCAGCACGAGGTTCGGGCAGGCGAAGCGCGACGGCCATGCCGTGTGCTCGACCAGCGCCGCGCCGGGCCGCCTGGCGAGCCGCTCGCGGATCGCCTCGGAGAGGCGGCGGTCGATCGCGATGCCGCTCTCGCCGCTGACATCGATGCGCGGGTGGTGCGCCGCCTCCTCGGGGGTCATCGCGAAATCGATGATGAAGCTCGCCAGCTGCACGACCGCGGCGAGGATGCGCCGCCCGCCGGACGCACCGACCCCGAAGCGGGGGCGGCCGTCGCGCGCCCCGACCAGGGGACACATGTTGGTCAGCGCGCGCTTGCCCGGTGCGAGCGAATTCGGGAGGCCGGGCCGCGGGTCGAACCACATCACCCCGTTGTTCATCAGGATGCCGGTCTGCGGCAGCACATAGCGGCTGCCAAAGCTCGACAGCAGCGTCGTGGTCAAGGCGGCGATCCCGCCTTCGTGGTCGATCGCGGTGATATGGGTCGTGCAGCTCTCGCCGGCCGGGTCGACATCGCCGAGCTCCTCGAGCCGGGCGTGATAGGCCTGCTGCAAGGCATCGATCAGCGTCTCGAAATAGACCGCGTCGGGCGCCTGCGGGTAGCGCTTGCCGGCCAGCCGGTCGAGCACGTTGGCGAGGGTCGGCGCCGCGGTCAGGCCGCGCGCGGCGTGCAACGAATAGCCGCGATAGGGGATTTCGAGCGACGGCACGAGGCGCGCCCGGCAGGCGGCGAGATCGGCGGCCGACAACACGCCGCCGCCGGCGGCGACATCGCCGGCGATCGCCTGGGCGATCTCGCCCTCATAAAAATCGTCGGGGCCGTATTCGGCGAGCCGCGCCAGCGTATCCGCCAGGCGGCCAAGGCTCAGGGCCGGCGGCTCGCCGTTTGCCGGAGCGGCCGGCGGCAGGTCGTCGGGCAGCCAGACCCGGCGGCTTTCGTCATAGCGCCGCAGATCAGCCGCAGCGCTGGCGCTCTTCAGCGTCACCCACCAGTCGATGGGCAGGCCCTGGCGAGCCAGCGCCACCGCCGGCGCCACCAGATCGCGCCATGGCGTCCGTCCGAACCGCTCGACCGCCAGCGCATAGCCGCGCACCGCGCTCGGGATCGCAAAGCTGAGCGGCCCGTGCATGTTGCGGTCACCCTCGACGCGCGGCCAGGTGAACAGCTCGGTAATCGTCTCGCCGGTCAACGGATAGGCGGCAGGATCGAGCCCGGCCGGGGAAATCGGCCCGAAATCGACGATTTCGGCGCGGCCGCCGCCCGGCGGTGTCACGACCATGAAGCCGATCCCGCCGAGCCCGCTGTTCCACGGCTCGCGCACCGCAAGCGCAAAAGCGGTCGCGACCACGGCATCGACCGCGCTGCCGCCGGCGGCCAGCATCTCGGCGCCGACCGCGGCGGCGACCCCGTTCTGCGCCGCGACGACGCCGCCGCGCGACGCGGCGACCGGCTTGCGGACCACCCAGTTCTGCATCAGCGGCGGCATTTCACAGCACCTCGATCGAATCGACGCGGCTCGTGTAGAAGGCATAGTGCCCGGCGAGCCCCACCGCCTCGTCATAGGGCGCGCGATAGCCCCAGACGGCGTTTTCCGCCTTGCCGCCACCGACCTCGACGGTCCAGTACGAGCAGTCGCCTTTGAACGGGCAATAGGTTTTGTGGTCGGTCGGCCGCATCAGATCGAGCCGCACATCCTTTTCGGGAACATAATGGACCGGGCCATGGCCGGTTTCCTCGACGCGCAGCGCCGCCTTGCTGTCGGCGATCACCGCGCCGGCAAAGGTCACGCGCACCCGGCGAGTTTCGGGCAGGAGATCGACCCGGTGCTCGGGCTTCTGGGCATAGCCGGGAGCAGGATTGGCCATCGCATTCTTCTCCTCTGTTCAACGGATCGTTTCGGAGGGCGGCGCCTTGTTCGAGCGGCTGTGCGTGACGCCGCATTGCAGCGAGGCGACACAGCTTTGATGGAGCTGCGGGTCGGTGAGCGGCCCGCATTCCTGGGCGATGCGCTTGGCGCGAAACGCCGCGTTGGTGCACAGCGCGCGCTCGTATTGCTGGCTCGCACGCACATTCTGTTCGGCGCTTTGATTGTCGGGCGCCTGCGCCGACGACGGTCCGGCCGCGGCGATCAGCCCGGCTGCCACAAGGCCAACTAACGACAATCCCCGCATCGCACTCTCCCCTGTCTCTGCAGCCGGCTCAGCCGACCATCGTCAAGCCGCCGCTGACGCTCAACACCTGGCCGGTGATGTAATCCGAGCGCCGGCCCAGAAAGAACATCACCGCCTCGGCGATCTCCTGCGGCTGCGCGATCCGGCGGAACGGGATCGCCCGGGTCAGCGCCTCGCGCATCCGCTCGGGCTGGCGCTGAAACAAGGGCGTGTCGGTCGGGCCGGGACAGACGCAGTTGACGTTGATGTGGTAGCGCGCGAGCTCCCGCGCCAAGGATTTGGTGAACGCGATGAGGCCGCCCTTGGCCGCTGCGTAGACGGTCTCGCCGGTGCTGCCGACCCGCCCGGCATCGCTCGAGATATTGACGATCTTGCCCTGCTGCGCCGCGACCATCGGCGGCAGCAGGGCCCGGGTCAGGCGGATCGCGCCCATCAGGTTGATCTGGATAAGCTGGTCCCACATTTCCGGCGGGTTCTCGAGAAACGGCTGGATACGATCCCAGCCGGCGCCGTTGACCAGGCCGTCGACCCGCTCGGCCCGCCGCTGCACCGACGCCGCGAACTCGGCGATCGTCGCACTCTGCGACAAATCGAGCGGCAGAAACTCGATCGCCAGCCCCTCGCCGGCCGCCTCTGCCGCGACCGCCCGGCCACCCGTCTCGTCAACATCGCCGACGAACACAATAGCGCCTTCGCGGGCCAGCAAGAACGCCGTCGCCTTGCCGATTCCCGAGGCGCCGCCGGTGACGACGACGGTGCGGTCCTGCATCTCCATCGTGCTAAGCCTTTTCGCCTACCCCGCCAGGCAATGCTATGCGCTGTGGTCGGCGCGAACAATATCCGACACGCCGACGCCGTGCTCCACGCCGGCACCGTACGCGTCGATCACCGCCTGCTCGGGGTCCCGTATCCGGTCGGCCAGCGACACCGGCCCGCAGGCAATCATCAGATAGTCGCACTCGCCGGGCCGCTCATTCGCCATCAGGAACTGGAAATGCAGGCGAAAAAACTGCAAACGCAACCGCCGATAGGTGTGCGGCAGAAGGGTTTGTTTGAACCGGGCCGAGCGGATGACAGGGTTGACCCGGGCGCGGCCGCCCAGATCGAGCTGCAGATCGCGGACCGCGTCGAAGCGGAACGCGTGGAACGGATCCTGCGGCGCCTGGTACTCGACCCAGAGCAGCGACGGCTCGGCCGCCACGCGGATGATGGCTTGGCGCAAGCGCTGGGCGCTGTTCCATAGCGCGGAGATCGGCACCCGGGCGCCGATCGTCAGCAAGGCAAGGCGCGGGCCCCGCCGGCCCAATTCCGGATCCAGGGCAAGCGCCCGCGCCACGCTCTCGATCGCGACAATCGCCCCGCTGCTGTGGCCGACGATCAGGATCTCCTCGACGCTCGCGTCCCGCGCCGCGGCGGCGAGGTGTTGGCCGAAGCGATCGAGCCGGGCGTCGAAGTCGGGGCGACGTCCCAGCGTGTCCTGCCAATGGAAGATCCAGTCGTCGAGCACATGGTAGACATAGGCCTTCCGGAGCCACGGCTGGCTCGCCCGCGCGAAGGCGGCGGCGAGCACGATCGTGACGAGACCCTTGAGCCACGGCGACAGCGGCAGGAAGAGGGCGATCAGGCATGCGACCCCGTAGCCGGCGGCGATCGCCGCGCAAAGCACGCCCAAAAGCACGACGAACGGGTAGATCAGCAGCGAGGCGAAGTGCCAGTCCATCCGGAACAACCGGATCATGAACCGGTCGCGCCATGACGCGATGAGCATGGCGAGAAACAGCGGGCCGCGCTTGCGCCAGTTCCGGCTCAGGTCGCGCCGGATCAGATCATCCCAGCGCAGCACCTCATAGCTGGTCTCGGTGCGCCACCCTGCGTTGCCTGCGGCGACGCTCCAGCGGACAGCGGGGACCCGCTCATCCGCCTCGACCGGCCCGATCTCCCGCTCGATGCCGAATTGCGCGGTCAGCAGCGCGAACTGCGTCACCATGAGCCGGTAATATCGCCGGTCGGCGACCGCATCGTACCCGGGGCAGTAGAGGACCAATCGGCGCTTTATCGGGTTGCGCATTCGCCCTTGCGCCTCAGGCGCGGCCCTCGACCAGCATCGGCAGCGTGTCGCCCGGACGCAGGGTCAATCGGCAGACCGGCTCGACCACGGCGCCCGGGGCGAGGCGCAGCCGGGCGCGCTGGGCCAGCGTAGCGAGGCAGAGGATCGCCTCGGTCAGCCCGAAGGCCTGGCCGGCGCAAACCCGCGGCCCAACGCTGAACGGGACGTAGCTGTAGCGCTCGCGCGCGGCGGCATTCTCCGGCAGGAACCGTTCCGGCACGAAATGGTCCGGCCGGTCCCACAATTCGCGATGCCGGTGCAAGAGCCACGGAATGACGATAACCAGCGAGCCCGCCGGGATCGTCCGGTCGCGGATCCTCTCCTTCGCATGCGTTTGGCGCCCGAGCAGCGGCACCGGCGGATAGAGCCGGATCGCCTCTTCGAAGACCGCGCGGGTATAGATAAGGCGCGGCACGTCGTCGAGGGTCGGCAGGTTCCCGCGCAGGATTTCGGCCAGCTCGGCATGCAGGCGCTCCTCGACGTCGGGCGCCTGCGACAGCAGAAACCAGGTCCAGGCGAGCGAATTGGCGGTGGTCTCATGCCCGGCCATGAAGATGACGGCAGCCTCGTTGCGGAGTGCCTCGCGATCGAGCTTGTCGCCGGTTTCCGGGTCGCGCGCCTCGAGCAGCATGCGGATCATCGATTGCTCGCCGCTCGCCACGCGCTCCTCGCAGCCCCGAATGATGTCGTCGAGCACACGGTGGATCCGCTTTGCCGCGCGGTGCACCGCCGGCGACTGGAACCGCGGCAGCCAATCGGGCAACCCCAGCAGATAAATCAGGTCGAGCTGCGATACCTGGCGCTGATAGGCGCTGAACGCGGCGACGATCTCGGTCGCATGCTCGGCGCCGAGGCGCGGTCCGAAGATCGTCCGGCAGATGATCTCGGCGGTCAAGGTCGCCATCTCGCGCAGCGCGTCGATCGGCGCACCTCGCGGTAGCTCGCCCCAGCGCGACGCGGTCTCGGCCGCCGCCTCGACCATGGTCGGCGCGAACAGTGCCAGGCGCGAGGCATGGATGATCGGCGCCACAATGCGGCGACGCTGCTTCCACAGATCCCCGTCGCTGATAAAAAGGCCGTCGCCGAGCAGCGGCGACAGCGCGTGGCGCATCTGCGGCGTTTTGCGCTGAAAGCTTTCATGCATCGCGATGAAGGCCTGCGCCACGGTGTCGGGGCTGTTGCAGATGAACATCCGCCGGTTCAAGAGGCGGGTCGAAAAGAACTGATATTCGAAGCATTTCTCGTCGAACATCGCGAGAAAGTTGCGGCGCATCGTGGCGATCATCGCAAACAGCGGCAGCGGTTCGCGCGGGCGCTCCGGGTAGGGCGGCACAAACTGGCTCATCGCCCCGAGCTTGCGAGCTAGCGTAGGGCGAGGCAAGCGCCGCGATCGAGTGCCGCTGCCGTATCCCCGTGATCCGCCAGCCCGAGCACCCTGTCGACGATGAGGCGGCCGAGCTCGTGGGCCTGCAGGTCGCGGCGTTGCGGCGCCCCTTCTCCCGGCCAGATCGCATAATCGCTCGACCACTCGTCGAAGCCGAAATGGCGGAAGGCGTTCGACAGGCTCGGCAAGTGGTCGCCGTAGAAGGCGAGCAGAGCCGGCGATCGGCGCCGCGCGAGCCCGTCCATCAGCAGGCGCAACATCTCATCGGAGCGGCGCAGGCCGTCGAGATAGCGCAACAAATCGCCGCCGTCGGGCATTTCCGCCGGATCGAAAATGCCGGCCACCGCCGGATCGAGCGGCGGCGTCCGCGCCATCCAGGGGCCGTGATTGCCCATCGTGATCGCGAAGACGAAGGTCCGCGGACCTTCCGCGTCGAGCACCCGCAGGATGTCCCCGGCCAGCTCGGGGTCCGGGCAATAGGGCGGCGCGCGCGAGCCACCCAGCGTCTCGCGGGCGAGGAACCGTTCGAAGCCGAGCGCCGGCAGTGCCAGATCGCGCCGGAAAAAGCGCCGGTCGAACGGGTGCAGGCAGATCGTGCGATACCCGGCCCGGCGCAGCCGCCACACCTGCGATTCGAGCGGCACTCGCGCCAGGGCATAATAGGGATTGAACCGGTCGTAGCCGAGTTCGCTTTCGGGAACCCCGCTGAGGACCGCGAATTCGGCGCGCATCGTGTAGGCGCCCCAGGCCGGCACGGCGAACCGGCCGAAGAGCGCCGCCGACGCGCAACAGGCATCGAACCCGGGCAGGAGGTCGCGCGGGATAAGCGGCGACAGGCGGCGCGCGTCGAAAAACGATTCGCACTGCACGATGACGATCGGACCCCCCGAATCGCCGATGGCCCCGCTGCCCCGCTCCTGCACAAATGCCGGGGCGGCCAACGCCTCCTGCCGGGCCTTCCGCTCGGCCCGGGCAATGATGGTGTGGACGAGCAGCATCGCAAACGGTCCGAGCGCAGCGGCGTCGCCGAACGGCTCGCCCTTTGGCGCGAGGCGGCGAGCCGCGCGCGCCGCGGCGCCAAGCGGCGGGTCGCGTCCGGCGAGCCAGCCGCAGGCGGCGATCAGCGCCAGCGCGACGAGAGCGGCACCGAGGCGCGGGGTCCACAGCGGCGGTTCGACGACGAGCAGCGCGAGCCCGCCCAGGATCGCCGCCGCCGCGCCGCCGAGCACCAGTACCGGTCCGGCAAACGGCAGATAGAGGTGCGGATGGGTGAAGACCTGCGGCAGCTCGGCCGCGGCCGAGAACACGACCGGCTCGCGCAGCGTCTCCCGCATCGTGTAATCGACGAGGGCAAACCCCGCGCCGAGCGCCAGCACGACAAGCCCGGCAAAGAGCGGCCGTCCCGTGGCGACACCCAACAATCCCGCGCCGAGCGCAATCGGCGCCACATCGAGCAGCATGATCGACAGGGCCGCGCGGCGCGCCCGTGCGACACGCCGCGGCACCAGCCACGCCGCGAGGACGAGGAGGGCGCCCGCGGCAAAATGCAATAGCCCAACCGCTCCCATCGCCGTGCCCTATCCCGTCATTCCCGCGAAAGCGGGAATCCAGGGGCCCACTGTTCCGTCGCCTGCCCTGGACCCCCGCTTTCGCGGGGGTGACGGCGACCGGTTGGCGTAGGGTTTTCGCATTCTCAGGCGGAGCGGATGTGGAAATGAAAGCCGCGCATGATGCGGTCCCCGATCAGCGCCGGGGCGAGGTCGCAAAAGCGCATGCCGAGCACCAGCGGCCAGGGGAAATCGATCCGCGAGCGGCCGCGGTCGATGCCGCGCTTGATCCGCCGGGCGGCGCGCTCGCCGCTCGCGAGGAAGGGGGTGGGGCCGTCCCAGCGGTCGGTCATGGGCGAGGCAAAAAATCCTGGGCACACCACCGTCACCCCGACGCCAGATGACGAAAGCCGCGGGCGCAGCGCCTCGCCATAGGCGCGCAGCCCCGCCTTGCTGGCGCAATAACCGGGGCTGTCGGGCAGACCGCGAAAGGCGGCGACCGACGCGATCGCGACGATCCGCCCGCGCCCGCGCCCGCAGAGCCGCGGCACCATGGGCGCGATCGTGTGGACCGCGCCGCGCAGATTGACGTCGAGCTGGCGCAGGGTGATTGCCGCGGGCTCGCCCGGGCTGTCCGGGTCCGGGCCGGCCGAGATGCCGGCATTGGCGATCAGCAATTCGACCGGATGGGTATCGTCGAACGCCTCGAGCCAGGCGGCGAGGGCAGCGCCGTCGGCGACATCGATCTCGGCGCTGTCGACGATCGCCCCGGACGCCCGGCAGGCCGAGGCGGTCGCGGCGAGCCGCTCAGGGTTGCGTCCGATCAGCCCGAGCGCGGTCTGCGGCCCGGCATAGGACAAAGCGAGCGCAGCCCCCAGCCCGCTCGACGCCCCGGTGATCACCACGACCCGATAAGGCGCGCGCATCAGTGGCGCTGCCGCGCTCGCAGGCCGGGAACCGGCAGCATCGCGCGCAGTTCGCCGAGGCGCCGCGCCGCGGCGCCCTGCAGCCGGCGGGCCTGCACCAGGAGCCCCGGCCGCCACAATTCCGGGTGGTCGAGGCGCTCGATGACCACCTCGGGCCCGCACGGCAGGCGGGTCAGCGGGTCGAGATAGCGGGGATAGAGAATGAGGACGCCGGCCACCAGCTCGTCCAGACTCAGCCGGCGGGTCCGACCGCACGGCAGCTGGTCGACCGTCAGCCCCCAGCCGGCATAGAACGGCCTTCCGTAGACGATGACGCGGCGGCCGCGCAACAGCGCCTCGAAACCGGCGAGCGAGGTCATCGTGTGCAGCTCGTCGACAATCGCCAGCAGCGCCGCGGTGGAGGCCTCGCGCACCACCGCATCGGCGAAGCGGCGCGCCTCGGCCTCGGGGACCGCGCCGACGCGATGCCCGGCCAGGACGTCGGGGTGCGGCTTATAGAGGATGAACGCATCCGGGTTGGCCGACCGCACCTGCGTCAGGAGATCGAGGTTGGAGCGGACTTCGCCGCCGCCGAACCGGATCGACAGGTCGTCCTCGACCTGGCCCGGCACCAGGATCGCCTGCTTGCCCGGCGGCACCGCGATACCGGGCCCGCGGTCGGCCAGATTGTATTTGGTGATGCCGCGCGCCACGAGTTGCGCGGCAAGACGCTGCGCCCGCGCCACCAGCACCGGCCCGAACTCGGCCTCGCCGAGCAGGATTTCGAGGTCGCTGCGGCTCCGGGGGTCGTAATACATTCCGCGCGAATCGAAAACGAGCGAGGCTGGCGGCAGGAAATCGGAGCCGAGCCCGACCGAGCGAATGAACCCGTCCTCGACCCGGATCAGCTCCACGCCCTCCCGCGCCGCGGCCGCGGCGATGCCGACAGGTAGGCGCGACGCCCAGCCGGCAATCGATCCATGCCGGGCAGCCGCGAGGGCGCCGGAGGCGGTGCGGCGGAACACCGGGTCGCCGGCCGACGAGCGGACGAAATCGGCGATGCGCCGGCGCTTCCAGAACGACATCCCGACGCAGACTGCGATACGGCGATTGGCCTCGTCCAACCTGCGCCAGTCGGCGAGGATGGCGAGCGCCTCGTCGAATGTCGTCCTGACGTTGCGGAACGGATCGCGATACCGCGTCGCGCGGAGACAGGCGCCGGCGAAAATCTCGTCGATCGTCCGCCGGAACGGGTGCCGCGGCACCCCTTCCCGATCGTCGGTCGCGCCCCAGCCGGTGTAGAACGCGCCGCCGAACGCCGATACCGGAACCCCGGCAAGGAGGGCGAGAAAGCCGGTCTCGCCGCCGGCGCTATAGACCCGCGCGGCGCGTTCGACGACGAGCCAGGGATCAAGATTGCGGCGGATGAGCGCAGCGCCGCAAGCCGCCGCGGCAGCGAGCCTCGGTTGCAGCGCACCGCCGATCTTGCCGGGCGCCAGGATCACGACACGATCCGCCGGGTTCTCGGCAAGGGCGGCATCGACCATCGCGGCGCGGACGTTGCGGCCGGGCGGGTCGGTAGCGACCGCCGGCTCGGTGAGAATCACAATGGCGTACCCGTCACCCGCCGGCAGCTCACCCGCCTCGCCGCCATGCCACCAATCGCCGCCGACACGCGCGCTTACGAGCGCCCGGCGCGCCGCGGCGCCCTGCGCCAGCACCGCCGGACTCTCCCATCCGCGATCGGCAAGGACCTGGCCGGGGGTGACGATTTCAGCCGGCGACCCCGGCCCCGAGATCTCGAGCGCCAATGCGCTGAGACCCGGCGGCGTCGCGCGCCCGCGCGGCGGCGCCCGCAACAGCCCTTCCCCGAGCAGGACAAACGGCACGCCGGCGGCGCCCGCCCGGGCGCGCAGGCCGGCTGCGCCGCGCGGGCCGGCCCAGGCGGCGGTCGCGGGCGCGCCGGCGGCCGCGAGTTCCGGGAACATTACCGTGGCCGCGCCGCCCGCAGGCAGGCGGGACACGGTTGCGGACTTACCGAGCCACCCCATGGGCGGAGGGTATCGCCGGCTGGCATGCTGTCCACGAAAATCGCCGCTTCGCGCCGCCGACCGCGGACCTACCTAGTTCGTTCGCGGCGGGATCCCCGCCTGGCGCGCGCGAATCTGCGGCGGCCATGTGCTCTGGATAAACGACAACACGGCCCAGATATCGGCATCGCTCAGCATGTTCTTGTACGCCGGCATGTCTGTTTCGAACCCCGGCAACATCCCGGCGGTGCCATTTTTGACCATGTCGAACAGTTGATCCCTCGAATGATGCCAGGTGTGCCCGGTCGCGTCGTGCGGTGGAGCGGCCAGGCGCCCGTTGGGCAGGCGCTTGCGCCAATCCGACTGCCCTTCAAGGTTGGCTCCGTGACATGAGGCGCACCGTTCGGCATAGACCACCTTCCCGCGCGCGATGACGGCTGGGCTGGCCGGATCGGATTTCGTCGGCTCATCGCCCGCGATCAATAACGAAAACGATCCGGCCGCGAGCAAGACGGCGCCGGCGGTCGCACTCACCATCCAAATCGTCACAGCGCGACGCCACCCGCGCCCGCCATGAGGGCGCGTCGTGATACGCTCATTCGCTAATCCTCGCGGCTGCCGGCCAGGCTCAATCGGCCCGGCGGGCTGGTCCAACCTAAGACGTGCGAAGTAGTGGCGCCATGATCGATCAAGCCGTCATCCTGTGCGGCGGGCGTGGCACGCGGCTCGGGCCGCTGACCGCCGAACTGCCGAAACCGCTCTTGCCGGTCGACGAGGCGCCGTTTCTCGATCTGCTGCTGTTCGAGCTCGGCCGCCACGGTATCCGGCGAATCCTGCTGCTCGGTGGGTTCGCCGCCGCACGGATCGCCGAGTATGCGGCGGCGACGCTGCTGAAGGCGCGTTTCGGCCTCGCGGTCGAAATCGCCGTCGAGCCGGAGCCGGCCGGCACCGGCGGCGCGCTGTGGCATGCGCGTCACCTTCTCGACGAATCGTTCTTCCTGCTGAATGGCGATTCGTGGTTCGACGTCAACATTTTGGACCTCGCCGCGCGGCTGGCGCGAGACCCCGCGGCATTGGGCGTCATCGCGTTGCGACAGCTTCCCGACGCGGCGCGCTATGGCGCGGTGAGCCTTTCTGGCGACCGCATCGTCGCGTTTGCCGAGCGGCCGGCCGGCGGCGGACCGGGGCTGGCCAGTGGCGGGATCTATGCGCTGCGCCGCGCCGTGGTCGACCGGCTGGGACCGCAATCCTCGCTCGAGGCCGAGCTGTTCCCCACGCTTGCGGCGGAACGGCATCTTCGTGGAATCGTCTTCGATCGCTATTTCGTCGATATCGGCATGCCCGAGGATCTGGCGCGGGCCCGGCGGGAGATCCCGCAGCGGCGCCGGCGCCCCGCCGCGTTCCTCGACCGCGACGGCGTCCTCAACCACGATGACGGCTATGTCGGCTCGGTCGAGCGGTTTCGCTGGATCGAGGGCGCCCGGGAAGCGGTCAAGGCGCTCAACGATTCCGGGCTGTTCGTCTTTGTCGTGACCAATCAGGCCGGCGTCGCGCGCGGGCATTACGGCGAGGCGGAAATTCACCGCCTGCACGCCCACCTCGCCGGCGAGCTTGCCGTTGCCGGGGCGCACATCGACGATATCCGCTATTGCCCGTTCCACCCGGAGGGGAATGTCGCGGCCTACCGCCGCACCAGCGATTGGCGCAAGCCCGCCCCGGGCATGATCCTCGACCTGCTGCGCTGCTGGCCGGTCGACGGGTCGGCGAGCTTCCTCGTCGGCGACAAAGACAGCGACCTCGCCGCCGCCGCCGCCACCGGAATCCGGGGGCATCTCTTCGCGGGCGGCGACCTCGCCGCGTTCACCGCCCGGCTGCTGCAAGGCCTGGCGCAGCGGGTCGGCAACCCTGGTGCTTCGCTTTCCGGTTCCGCTTCGCCCGGGCCGCGGGTATAATTATCGGGCGGCGCCGCGGGATGCGGGGGCGGGGCGCCTGGTTGAAGTCTCGATTTGTCGATCGTTTCCCGTCAGGTCAGTTCGGAATTCGCAATGGTCGACTTCGTTAGCCGTGCCCGCGCCGTGCTTGATGCTGCCGTTGTCGGCGGCGCGCGGCCGCTCTATCCCGCGAAAATTGCCGCGTTCCTTCGCTCCCTGAATATTTGGTTCTGGGCGCTTGTCGGGCTGCCCACGCTGATCGCCGGGGTCTATTTCTTCGGGCTTGCTTCCGACCTTTATCTGTCCGAGGTCAAGTTCGTCGTCCACGGCCCGACCAAGGGCCCGTCAAGCGCGATCAGCGCGATGCTGGCAAGCGCGAGCACTTCGGCGGTTTCCGAAGATACCTATGCGGTGCACGAATATCTGATGTCGCGCGACGCGGTCCGGCGGCTCGAGCGTGAAGATGATCTGCGCAGCCTGCTCGGCCGGCCGGAAGGGGATCTGATCACCCGCTTCCCCGGGGCCTGGTTTTGGCGCAAGGATTTCGAGGCGCTCTTTAAGAGCTATTCGCATTTCGTCACGGTCGAGGTCGACAGCGCCAGCGGCGTCAGCAGGCTGCAGGTCAAGGCATACCGGCCGGAGGACGCGCAGCGCATCGCCAGCGCGCTGCTCCTCTTTAGCGAACAATTGGTCAACGCGCTCAACGAGCGCGCCCGTCACGACGCGCTCGCGGTCTTCAGGCGCGAGGTTGACGAGACCGAGCACGAGATCGCCAAGATCCAGGACCAGCTGACCGCGTATCGGATCAAAGAGAAAATGCTCGATCCGAAGAGCGCCGCAGGCGGCCCGATCGAGCTGTTGGCGCAGATGAACGGGCAGCTGGCCAATTCGAAGGGACAGCTTGCCGAGATCGCCAAAAACTCCCCCAACAGCCCGCAACTCCCCCTGGTCCGGACGCGGATCGGTTCGCTTGAAAAGCTGATCGCGGAAGAACGCGCCAAGATCACCGGCGACAACGGCTCGGTCGCGACCGCGCTGAGCGAATACGAGCGCCTCGACGTCCAGCGCCTGCTGGCGGAAAAAACCTTGGTGTCGGCGTTCACCTCGCTCGAAGCCGCGCGCCTCGAAGCGCAGCGCCAGCAGCTGTATCTCGAGACGATCGCGCAGCCCAATCTCGCCGATTACCCGCTCTACCCGAAGCGGGTCGCCTCGTTCGCCACCGTGGCCGCGACGTGTCTGCTCGTCTACGGGATCGCCTGGCTCTTGGTTTCCGGCGTGCGCGAACACGCCGCGGCCTAGCGGGCAATCCAGACGATGATTTTAGCCGAAATCCGCCTGATCGGCCGGGCGCTCGCGATCCAAAAGCGCGTCCTGGGCGCATTGTTCATGCGCGAGTTCATGACCCGCTGGGGCCGCAGGAACCTCGGCTTTGCCTGGCTCTTCGCCGAGCCGCTGGTGTTCGCGATCCCGGTCCTCACCCTGTGGTCGATGATCCGCGCGCCGTACGAACACGGCCTGCCGATGATCGGCTTCATCTGGAGCGGCTATCTGCCGATCCTCTTATTCCGGCATGTCACCGGTCATGCCCTGTACACGGTCAAGACTAACGCCGCCATGCTTTATCACCGGCAGGTAACGCCGCTCGACATTTTCATCGGCCGTCAGGGTCTTGAGCTGGTCGGGAACATCTCTGCCTGCGCGATGACGTTCCTGCTTTTCTACATGATGGGGCTGATCGACTGGCCGCGCGATTACACCCTGTTCCTCATCGGCTTTTTTTATATGAGCTGGTGGGCCATCAGCGTTGCCCTGATTGTTGCCGCCCTGTCCGAGCGGTCCGAAATCGTCGAGCACATCTGGATGCCGGTCTCGTATATGTACATGATCGTTTGCGGCTTCATGTTTCTCGCCGCATGGCTCCCGCCATCGGTGCGGCAGGTGGCCTTGGTCCTCGACCCGCCGCTGCACGCCTATGAGATGATCCGGAGCGGCCTTTTCGGCAGCCAGATGCAGGCCTACTACGATATTTCCTATCTGAGCTGGATCCTCGCGATTTTGACCCTCATCGGGCTGTGGCTGATGCGGGACGTGCGCAAGCACCTCGTCCTCGAATGATCACCGTTACCGGCGTCTGCAAGGACTATCACTCGGAAACGCGGCACACCTATCACCGGGTGTTGAGCAACGTCTCGTTTGAGCTCAAGCCCGGCGAGAAAATCGCCGTGCTCGGCAGCAACGGCGCCGGCAAGTCGACGTTGATCCGGCTCGTCGCCGGCGTCGAATTGCCGACGATCGGCAGCATCGAGCGGACCATGTCCGTGTCATGGCCGGTCGGAGCGGCCGGCGGGGTCGGCGGCAGCATGACCGGAAACGACAACATCCGCTTGATCTGCCGAATTTATGATAAGCCGTTCAAGCTGATGCGCGATTTTGTTGAAGATTTCGCCGAATTGGGCAAATACCTGGCCGAACCGGTCATCACTTACTCGACGGGGATGCGGGCGCGGCTCAATTTCGCGTTGTCGCTTGCGGTCGATTTTGATTGCTACCTGATCGATGAGATCATCGCGGTCGGCGACCACCGCTTTCAGCGTCGATCGCACGAAGAACTGTTCGATAAACGCGGTGATCGCAGCCTGATACTCGCGTCCCACGTACCGCAAATCGTCAAGGATTATTGTTCCCGAGCGCTGGTCCTGCATCGCGGGCGCGGCAAGATGTTCGACGATCTTGATCTGGCGTTCGAGATCTACCACGATCTCTAGGCTCGGAAAGACGCTTTACTGTCAGCAAGAGGACCGGTCGAAACCGGAACGCAGATGAAACTTTTGGTGACCGGCGGCGCCGGGTTTATCGGCTCGGCGGTGTGCCGACTGTTCGCCGGCGAACTGGACGCGACGGTGCTCAATGTCGACAAGCTGACCTACGCCGCCAACCTCGCTTCGCTCAAGGCGATCGAGAACAACCCGCGCTATGCGTTTCAGCGGGCCGACATCGGCGATCGTCCGGCAATCGCCGGGCTATTGCGCTCCTTCGCGCCCGACGCGATCCTCCATCTCGCCGCGGAATCGCATGTCGACCGGTCGATCGACGGGCCCGGCGAGTTCATCAAGACTAATATCGAGGGAACCTACGCGCTGCTCGAGGCGGCGCTCGAATACTGGCGCTCGCTGCCGGCCGAGCGGGCGACCAGCTTTCGCTTTCACCACGTCTCGACCGACGAGGTGTTCGGCTCGCTCGGGCCCGACGGCAAGTTCAGCGAAACCAGTCGGTACGAGCCCAATTCGCCTTATGCCGCCTCGAAGGCCGCCGCCGACCATCTGGTGCGGGCGTGGCACGAGACGTTCGGGCTGCCGACCGTGATGAGCAACTGCTCGAACAATTACGGCCCCTATCATTTCCCGGAAAAGCTGATCCCGCTCGTCATTTTGAAGGCGCTGGAGGGCGACCCCGTCCCGGTCTACGGCAAGGGCGACAATATTCGCGACTGGCTCTATGTCGACGATCATGCCCGCGCCCTCCACGCCGTCCTGACCGGCGGGCGACCCGGCGACAGCTACAACATCGGCGGCGATGGCGAGCGCACCAACCTCGAAGTCGTGACCGCGATCTGCGACCTGCTCGACGAGCTTATGCCTACCGCGCCCCATCGGCCGCATGCGCGCCTCATCAGCTTTGTCGTCGACCGGCCCGGTCATGACCGGCGCTATGCGATCGATGCGACAAAGATCCGTCGCGAGCTCGGCTGGCAGCCGCGCGAGAGCTTCGAGACGGGATTGCGCAAGACCGTCGCCTGGTACCTCGACAACCGTTGGTGGTGGGAGCCGATCTGGTCGGAGCGCTATCGCGGCGCCAGGCTCGGCACCGGCGGCAGAGCCGAAGCGGCGGTGTGAGCGGCTATCCATATGGTTCAACAACAGATCGTCACCCCCGCCCCCACCCTTCCCTCCCCCGCTTGCGGGGGAGGGCCAGGGAGGGGGAAAGCGGGGGTCCAGGGGCAGGCGATGGATTTTGGGATCCTGGATTCCCGCTTTCGCGGGAATGACGGGGAGTGGGAAGCGGTGTACCAATGAAGGGGATCGTTCTTGCCGGCGGGTCCGGTACCCGGCTCTACCCGGTGACGCTGGTCACCAGCAAGCAGCTGCTGCCGGTCTATGACAAGCCGATGATCTATTACCCGCTGACGACGCTGATGCTGGCCGGGATTCGCGACATCCTGGTCATCACCACGCCGGACGAGCGCGCCCGCTTCGAGGCGCTGCTCGGCGACGGCAGCCGCTGGGGCGTGGCGATCTCCTATGCCGAGCAGCCCCGTCCCGAGGGCCTGGCGCAAGCCTTCGTCATCGGCCGCGATTTCATCGGCGAGGGCTCGGTCGCCCTGGTGCTCGGCGACAATCTCTTCTACGGCGGCGGGCTATCGCCGTTATTGCAGGAGGCCGCCCAGCCGCGCCCCGGCGCGACGGTCTTCGCCTACCAGGTGCGCAACCCGCAGGCCTACGGCGTCGTCGAGTTCGACGCCGCGGGCACGGCGATCTCGATCGCCGAAAAACCGCCCCAGCCGCGCTCGCCCTGGGCGGTGACCGGACTTTATTTCTACGACAATGCGGTGGTCGACATCGCCCGCCACCTGAAGCCCTCGGTGCGCGGCGAATTAGAGATCACCGACGTCAACAATGTGTACTTGCAGCGCGGCGAGCTGCGGGTCGCGCGCATGGGGCGCGGCTTTGCCTGGTTCGACACCGGCACGCACGAGGATCTGCTCGAGGCCGGCGAATATGTCCGCACGATCGAGATGCGCCAGGGCCTCAAGATCGCCTGCGTCGAGGAAGTCGCCTACCATATGGGCTATATCGACCGCGACCGCCTGCTCGCCGAGGCGCGCCGCTTCGGCAAGAACGATTACGGCCGTTATCTCGCGAGCCTGCCGGAATAGCGCGCCGCTGAAAGAGGACACAAGAGGATGAGCAGCTCCGGTTTCGCCTACCCGAACCTCTTCGGCAAGAATGTGCCGCCGCCGGCGCCGCGCTGGCCCGGCAACGCAAAATTCAATTTCATCGGCGGCCATAACGACCGCACGCTGGTCCCGATCGACGGGTTGATCGAGGCGACCGCGGCGGTGCTGCGCCGCGACGGCGCCGATCTCGCGCTCTACAGCATGGGGCAGGGGCCACAGGGCTATATCGGTCTGCGCCGCTTCGTCGCGGAGAAGCTCGCGCGCTGGCGCGGCATCGGCGGCGGGCCCGAGGACGTGCTGATCACCCAGGGCTCCGGCCAGGGGATCGACCTGATCAACCAGGTGCTGCTCGAACCGGGCGACACGGTGATCCTCGAAGAGTTCACCTATGGCGGCTATCTGACCAAACTACGCCGGCTCGGGGTCACCATCGTCGGCGCGCCGCTCGACGAGGATGGGATCAGGATCGATGCGCTGGCGGCGATCCTCGCCGATCTGAAGCGCAACGGCACGACCCCAAAATACATCTGCACGATCCCCACCATTCAGAACCCGACCGGCAGCATCATGCCGCTCGACCGGCGTCATCAGCTGCTCGCGCTCGCCCGCGAATACGGCGTGCCGATCTTCGAGGACGAATGCTACGCCGACCTGACCTGGGGCGGGATGAACGCGCCGCCGGCGCTCTATGCGCTGGACCCCGCCCATGTCATCCACATCGGCTCGTTCTCGAAAACCTTGGCGCCGGCGTTGCGCCTCGGCTACGTCGTCGCCGACTGGCAGTTCATGAGCCGGATGATCGCGATAAAGACCCAGGGCGACAGCGGCACCGGCGCGCTCGAACAGATGGTTGTCGCCGAGTATTTCTCGACGCATTTCCAGGATCATGTCGACGAATTGAGCCAGACCCTGAAGGACAAGCTCGACACGATGGTCGAGGCGGTGGAGCGCGAGTTCGGCACCGCCGTCGAGCCGTGGGCCCCGAAAGGCGGCATCTTCCTGTGGCTGAAACTGCCCGATCAAGTCGACGTCCGAAAGCTGGTAAAGCCCGCCCTCGATGCCGGCATCGCATTCAATCCCGGGCCGGAATGGGCCTGCGACGGCGAGGCCGCCAAGTCGCGGCTGCGGCTGTGCTTCGGATCGGCGACCAAGGACGAGATCCGCCAGGGCGTCGCCGGCTTCGCCCGGGTCTGCTACGAACAGACCGGCATCCCCCAGCAGAGCGCCAACATCCGCCACGCCGCACCTCGCTCCGGCGACTGAGGATCCCGCTCCAATGCGGAGCCTCATCACTTGTCTCGCTCCCCTATTTCCTCTCGTCACCCTCGCGAAAGCGGGGGTCCAGGGCGACCGCACCGATCTGTGGCTCTGGATTCCCGCTTACGCGGGAATGACGGTTGGGGAGACGGCGCTGGCCGAGGCACGCTAACAGCATGACGGTCTTCCATCTGCTCCGCCATGGCGAGCACGGGCTCCTGGGCCGGGTGCTCGCCGGCCGCATGCCGGGGGTGGGCCTCACCGAGCGCGGCCGCGCCGAAATCGCCGCGGTGGCCGAGCGTCTCGCCGGCGAAAAAATCGCCGCGCTCTATGCCAGCCCGCTGCAACGCACCCGCGAGAGCGCGGAAATCGTCGCCGCCCGGCTTGGGCTGGGAATCACATTTCACGACGATCTGATCGAGCTCGATTTCGGCGAATGGACCGGCGCGACCTTTGATTCGATCCGCGCCGACCCGCGGTGGCAGGCCTGGCGAACCCAGCGCAGCCTCGCGCGGATCCCCGGTGGCGAGAGCATGCGCCAGGTGCAGCGCCGCATCGTCGAGGCGCTGATGGAGATCGGCGAGAGCCATCAGGGCGAGATAGTGGTCGTGGTCAGCCACGGCGATGTGATCCGTTGCGCGCTCCTCTTCGCGCTCGGCATGCCGCTCGACCACTACAACCGCATCGAAGTCGGCCAGGGCTCGATCAGCACGATCCACATCGACGCCGCCGGCATCCGCGTCCTCGCGATCAACGAGCGCCCGCGGCTGGGCTGAGAGCCCACCCTCCCATCGCTTACGCTCCGACGTGCCCCCTCCCCCGCAAGCGGGGGAGGGTTGGGGTGGGGGCTTCTGGGCTAGCGAAATAGGCTCGCGAGCGCGGCTTCGGCAGCGGCGGTGCCGGTCTCGTAGGCGCCGTGCGCGGTCGAGAAGAAATGAGGGGAGCAGGCTTCACCGGCGAAAAACAGCCGGTTGTCGACCGGCGCGGCAAGCCGGGCGCGATCGTCGGCGTGGCCGGGCCGGGCATAGGAATAGGAGCCCCGGGCGAACGGGTCGCCGCGCCACCCCGAGGCGGCGAGCGGGGTCAATTGCCGCCGGATATCATTGCCGAAGAGGCCAGCCAGCTCGTCGGCCGCGAAGGCCGCCATTGCCGCGATGCCGTCGCGCTCGAGCTGGGCGGCGAAGCGGCCGCCGAAGAAGCAGTTGATCCGCGGCCGCCCCAACGGCCGCACCTGGTAGCTCATCGTCTCCCGTCTTGTGGTCGAGCCGACGAGGAACAGCTCGTCCTCGGCACCGGGCGGCGTTCCGTCGAGGCGCAAGAGCAGCTTGTTCGCCAGCCCCAATGGCAGACCGGCCGCCGCCGCGACCTTGTCCGGAAGAGGGGGGTCGAAAGCCAAATGCTCGCCGGCGATCGCCGCAGTCGGCACCGCCACGATGACCCGCCCCGCGCCGACCGTGCCGCGTGCCGTCGCGAGGCGGACTCGGCGACCATCGTGCGCGACCCGCGATACCGCGGCGTCGAACGCGATCGGCAATCCTTCGGCGAGCGCGACAAACAGGTTGCCGAGGCCGGTCCGCACCCGCCAGTTGTGTTCGGTGCTCTCGTAGCGGTCGTTGTCCTTGACCGACAATTCCTCGAGCTCGACCGCATTGGCCCAAGTGCTGGTCGCATCGAAGAGCGCATTCCATCGCCCGCCCGGCTCCAATACCGTGCTCGCCGGCCGGTCCTCGGGCTCCAGTGCGGCGCGGTGGATCGCCCAGTAATGCGCGTCGCGCTCCCGGATCCAATCGGCTTCGGCCTCCTTGCTCTCGCCGCTGCGGCTGAGGCGCGTCGTCCAATCCGGCCGCCTGCGGTCGAGCGTCAGGCCCAGCCGCTCGGCCAGCGGCGCCAAGACGTTGCGGTCTGCCGAATGGAGCCATTCGCAGCCGAGATCGGCCGGGTAGCCGCCGGCATCGACGGTCCAGGCGCGGCCGCCCGGTCGGTTGCGCCCTTCGAGCACCAGAACCGACACCCCGCCCGCCTCGACTAGCCGGCGCGCCGCGGCAATGCCCGCGGCGCCCGCGCCGATCACCGCCACATCGATCTCGGATGACAGCCCGATCATCGCCCGCTCGCCATCGTCTGCTTCGGCACAGGGATACCTTAAACCGATCCGCCATTGCGAGGCGCGCAGCGACGACGTTCGGCGGGGCGCCCTTGCCGGGTGGGTCGGGCGGGGAATATACGAGGTCCGACCCCTCGCAGACGACGGGATGCATGGACGATCTGGCCCAGCCGCTACTCGATTTGATCAAAGAGCATGAGAGCTGGGCGATTGCAGTGATGTTCATCACCGGGTTCGGCGAATCGTTCGCGTTTTTGAGCCTGCTGTTTCCCGGGACAACGCTCTTGATCGCCGCCGGCACGCTGATGAAAAGCGGCACCCTGCCCTATCTGCCGGTGATGGTGGGGTCGATCCTCGGCGCGGTGCTCGGCGATTCGGTGTCCTATTGGATCGGCCGCCGCTTCGGCCGCGGCATTGCCCGGCTCTGGCCGTTCAGCCGAAACCCCGAGCTGCTGCCGAGCGGCATTGAGTTCTTCGCGCGGCATGGCGGCAAGAGCGTGTTCATCGGCCGCTTTTTCGGCCCGATGCGGGCCGTCATCCCGCTGGCCGCCGGGATCATGCGCATGCCGCGCGGCCGGTTCTGGGTGGCCAACATCGCCTCGGCCCTGGTGTGGGCCCCGATGCTGCTGCTAGTGGGCGACGCCGTCGGCGAGGCGGGCGACCGGCTGATTGGATCGGCCAACACGCTCGTCGTGGTATTCGGCGGGCTCACCCTCGTCGGAATCGCCGGCGTGGTGTGGGCCGCGCTGCGCTCCGTCCGGTCGAAGACGTGAGCCGGGGGTGCTCTTACCTACAGCGCCACATAAAGGATGCGAAACATCACGATAAGCGGGGTACCGAAGGCCCAGAACAAAAATGGCAGCGAAATCTCCTGGGATTTCGCTCTGGCGATCGCGACCGGTCGCCGGATTGGCTCGCGCATGGGTTTCTCCTTGTCCACGGACGTTGGATTTCAAGCCGTCTAGGCGGCTTCCGCGGGTAAATCCTCCCGCTCGAAGAGCCTGCGCAGCGTTTCGCGCGCCCGCGACAGGCGCGAGCGCACGGTGCCGACCGGCACGTGGAGGATCTCGGCGGCTTCGTCGTAACGGATCCCTTCCAGGCCGATCAGCAACACCACTTCGCGCTGTTCTACCGGCAGCCGGGCGATCGCCTCTTCGAGCTCGCGAAGCTGACGCGACGCGATCGGATCGCTGGTCGCGATCAGCGTCGCCGAGACATCCTCGACATCGACCATCGTCCCCTCGCGGACCGCCTGCCTGACGACGTTGACGTGCAGATTGTGCATCAACGTGAAAAGCCACGCCCGCAGATTGGTGCCCTCTTGCCAGAGGTGCTGCTTGGCAAGGGCGCGCATGAGGGTGTCCTGGATCAGATCATCGGCGCGGCTGGCATCCCGCAGGAGCGCCCGCGCGTACCGCCGAAGGGGTGGGATCTGTGCCTCGAGAAGACAGCAAAAATCGGTCACCACTGTCCCTATCGGTTGCCACAACCGATAATTGAACGTTTGGCAAGTGCCTGATTGCGCCGCTTTTCTCGTAAAGAGTTGTAAATTCGGAAACGCAAAGTCGCCGATAGCGTGTCCGATTATCGCAACGAGCGAACGCGCCGGCCGGCTTTGTTACATTGTTACAATTCAGCCCGCCGCCTGCGCGCCGCGATCGAGAAAAAATAACAACACTTCACCGCGGAGGACGCGGAGGATCCGCAAAGGACGCGAAGGCGACATCACGGCGCGAAGCGCCAAATGAACCCGGGGCGAAAATTTATCCGGCGCTACGCGCCCGCAGAATAAACTCTGCGACCTTTGCGTATCCTTCGCGTCCTTTGCGGTAGAGCGTTTTCTTTTTCTCACGCCCAAAAGAAAAGCCCCGACCGGGGGTGCCGGGGCTTCGACGGTTCGCCGCAGATTAGCGGCCGCGCCCGGACACGGCCGCCGTTTCGGCCTGGGCGGCGAACTGCGCATGCGCGGCGATATAGGCGTCGACATGGCCCGCCAGCACTTCGGCGCAATCGACAAAGAAATGGTCGGCGCCGGGGATCTTGCGGAAATCGATCTTGATGTCGCGCTGGTGCGACAGCTTGTGGACGAGCTTCTGCACCGACTCCGCCGGTACCAGGGGGTCCTGGTCGCCCTGCAGGATCAGCCCGGACGACGGGCACGGCGCGAGAAAGGTGAAGTCGTACTGATTAGCCGGTGGCGCGACAGAGATGAACGCCTCGATTTCCGGGCGCCGCATCAAGAGCTGCATGCCGATCCACGCGCCGAAGGAGTATCCGGCGACCCAGCACGACGCGGCGTTCGGGTTATACCCTTGCAGCCAATCGAGCGCGGCTGCCGCATCGGCGAGCTCGCCCTCGCCGCGGTCGAAGCTGCCCTGGCTGCGCCCGACCCCGCGAAAATTGAAGCGGAGCGTCGAAAACCCGCGGCGCACAAACGTCTGAAAGAGCGTGTAGACGACTTTGTTGTTCATCGTCCCGCCATGCAGCGGGTGCGGGTGCAGCACCACGGCCATCGGCGCGGTGCCGCCGCGCGCGTGGTGATAGCGCGCCTCGATGCGCCCTTCCGGGCCGTTGATGATGACGTCAGGCATGGCAAACCCGGTTCAATTCCGACTCCTCAAGTCAACTATGCGGGCCAGCCCGGCTGCCGCGCGATCCGACGCCAGCGCCATATACTTGATAGCTGGGGTCGGACAATTATATTGGCTTCGTGTTGGTGCCCGCGACGGCGGCCGCGCGCGTAGCGACGCCAGATCGATGATACCACGACGATAACATAGTGACCGCGATGCTCCTGAAAAACCTGCGCGACGAAATTACCGCGACTCTCGCTCGCGATCCCGCCGCCCGCTCGCGGCTCGAGGTCGTGCTGTGCTATCCCGGGTTTCACGCATTGCTCTATTACCGCATGGCGCATTTTCTGTGGGTGCGCGGCTGGTATCTCGCCGGGCGGTTCGTCTCGCATGTCGGGCGGATGCTGACCGGGATCGAGATCCACCCCGGCGCCCGCATTGGGCATCGGCTGTTCATCGACCACGGCATGGGCGTGGTGATCGGCGAGACCGCCGAGATCGGCGACGATTGCACGCTCTACCACGGGGTGACGCTGGGCGGCACCCGCCCGTCGAAGGAGGAAGGCGGCAAGAAGCGCCATCCGACGATCGGCAACGATGTGATCGTCGGCTCGGGCGCGCAGGTGCTGGGGCCAATCCGGGTCGGCGACGGCGCCCGCATCGGCTCGGCCGCGGTGGTGGTAAAGGAGGTGCCGAATGGCGCCACGATGGTCGGCAACCCGGCCCGCCAAATCGGTCCGCGTAGCGCGCCGGGCGCGGCGCCGCCGGTCTTCGAGCCCTATGGCATCACAGCCGAGATCCCTGATCCGATCGCCCGCGCGCTGAACGGGCTGCTCGACGAGGTATCGACGCTGCGCGCGCGCCTCAGCGAACTCGACCGCGCACGGGAACCCTCGCCCACCGATGACGGCGCGCCAGCGGCGGCCGAACCGGTCAGGCAGCGCGCGAGGGCGCAGCCGTGAAACTCGGCACCAGGGGCCGCTATGCGGTGATGGCGATGGTCGACCTCGCCCGGCACGGCAACGGCAACCCGGTCCCACTCGCCGAGATCGCCGAACGGCAGGAGATCTCGCTCTCCTATCTCGAGCAGCTCTTTGCCAAGCTGCGCCGCGGCGGCCTCGTCAGCAGCGTGCGCGGCCCGGGCGGCGGGTATCGGCTGGCGCATGACCGCGACCAGATCCGGATTTCCGACATCATCGTCGCGGTCGACGAGCCGATCCATGCCGTGCGATGTACCCCCGGCGAGGCGATCGGCTGCCGCGGCGACCGCAGTCGATGTCTGACCCACGATCTGTGGGCGGAATTGAGCAACCAGATCCACCTCTACCTCTGCTCGGTGTCGCTCGGCGACGTCTGCGAAAAGCGCGTCCTCGGCACCAGCGGCCTCGCCCAGCGCGAGACCTATCAGGCGGGGTCGGCGTTGAGGACGAGCCTTGGACCAGCATCAGGTGCGTCCTTCGAGACGCCCGCTGCGCGGGCTCCTCAGGATGAGGTGAGCCTTTGATGCCACATACAAATCTACCTCATCCTGAGGAGCGCTCCGGAGGAGCGCGTCTCGAAGGACGCAAGTTCGCGCTGCAGCTGTCCTCATGACCCGGCGCGAGACTTATCTCGATTGGAACGCGACCGCGCCGCTGCGCCCCGAGGCGGGGGCGGCGGTCGTGGCGGCGCTCGGTCGCGTTGGCAATGCGTCCTCGGTGCATCGCTGGGGCCGGGCGGCGCGGCAGAGCGTCGAGCGGGCGCGCGAGGCGGTGGCCGCGCTGATCGGCGCTGCCCCCGAGGGCGTCATCTTCGTCAGCGGCGGGACCGAGGCGAACCACCTGGCGCTGCTCGGCAGCGGACGGGAGCGCATCCTCGTCTCGGCGGTCGAGCACAGCTCGGTGTTGGATTGCCTGCCGCGCGCCGAAAAGATTGCCGTCGACGGCAACGGGATCGTCGATATGGCCCGGCTCGACCGGCAGCTCGCCCTGGACCCGCGCCCGGCGATCGTGTCGGTCATGTTCGCCAACAACGAGACCGGCATCATCCAGCCGGTCGCGGAAATCGCCGCGCTCGCCCATGCGCGCGGCGCCCTCTTCCATTGCGACGCGGTGCAGGCCGCCGGCAAGCTGCCGCTCGCGGCGGCGCGAATCGGCGCCGATCTGGTCAGCCTCTCGGCGCACAAATTCGGCGGTCCGCCGGGTATCGGGGCGCTGGTGGTGACCGGCAATGTCGAGCCGGCCGCGATGATCCGCGGCGGTCGCCAGGAGCGCGGCCGGCGCGCCGGCAGCGAGAACCTGCCGGGCATCGCCGGGTTCGCGGCGGCGGCCGAGGCCGCCGCCGCCGGCATCGGCGAGTACGAGCGGGTCCGGCAGCTGCGCGATACGCTCGAAGCAGCGGCAATCGAGGCGGTCCCGGGTGCCCCGGTGATCGGCGCCGATGTTAGGCGGTTGCCCAACACGACGGCCCTCGCAATGCCCGGCGTGTCGGCGGAAACCCAGGTGATCGCGCTCGACCTCGCCGGGGTGATGGTCAGCGCCGGCGCGGCCTGCTCCTCGGGCAAGGTCGGCCCGAGCCATGTCCTGGCGGCCATGGGCACCCCGCCCGAGATCGCCGCCGGCACGATCCGCGTGAGCCTGGGCTGGACAACCACCGAGGATGACATCGCGCATTTTCTCGATGCCTGGACGGCGCTGTCGCGCCGGCTCTCGCGGAGAGCGGCATGAGCGAGCTCCCCAACCGGCTGCCGATCTATCTCGACAACCAGTCGACGACGCCGCTCGACCCGCGCGTGCTCGAGGCGATGCTGCCCTATTTCACCGAGCATTTCGGCAACCCGCACAGCGAGAGCCACGTCTACGGCAAGAATGCCATGGCGGCGATCGAGGCGGCGCGCGCCGATCTCGCGCGGTTGGTCGGCGCCGACCCGCGCGAGATCGTCTTCACCTCGGGCGCGACCGAGGCCAACAACCTCGCGCTCAAGGGCGCGGCGCATTTCGCCCGCGCCTACCCGGTCGCCGGCGCCACGCCACGCGACCAGATCATCACCCTGCCGACCGAGCACAAATGCGTGCTGGAGAGCGCGGCGGCGCTGGAGCGCGAGGGGTTTAGGGTGACCTACCTGCCGGTCGAGCCGGGCGGGTTGCTGGCGCTCGACCGCCTCGCCGCAGCGCTGAGCGAGCGCACCCTCATCGTATCGGTGATGGCGGCCCATAACGAGATCGGCGTGATCCAGCCGGTCGCCGAGATCGGCGCGCTGTGCCGCGCGCGCGGAATCCTCTTCCACACCGACGCCGCGCAAGCCGCCGGCAAGATCCCGCTCGATGTCGAGGCGATGAAGATCGACCTGATGTCGATCTCCGGCCACAAGATCTACGGGCCGAAGGGCGTCGGCGCGCTCTACATCCGGCGCCGGCCGCGGGTGCGCCTCGTGCCGCTGATCGATGGCGGCGGCCAGGAGCGCGGGCTGCGCTCGGGCACTCTGCCGACCCCGCTCTGCGTCGGTCTCGGCCGCGCCGCGGCGCTCGCGGCTGCCGAGATGGAGGCCGAGGCGGCGCGCATTCGCGGGCTGCGCGACCGGCTGCAAGCCAATCTGATGCGCCGCGTCAAAGGGCTGCGCATCAACGGCGACACCGAGCACCGCTTGGCGGGCAATTTGAACCTGTCGTTTCCCGGCCTCATGGCGCCCGATCTGATCGAGGCCTGCCCGAGCGTCGCGATGTCGACCGGGTCGGCCTGCACCTCGGCGACGGTCGAGCCGTCCTATGTGCTGCGCGCGCTCGGCCTCTCCGACGCGCTCGCCAACGCCTCGATCCGGCTCGGCCTCGGCCGCTTTACCACGGCGGCCGAAATTGATTTCGCGGTCGATGCGCTGGCCGCCGCCGCAACGCGGCTCGGCGCCGATCGGAGGGTGACGGAAGGCGCGGAACCCCCTACATAGGATTGACGAAACCGGCGATGCCGGCGATACCGGACACCGGGAGAATGAGGATGATGGCGCGCAAGCAGGCTTTGATAGTGACGGATGCCGCGGCAACGCGGATCCAGGCGCTGCTGGCCGGGCGCGGCAAGCCGGCGTTGGGGGTGCGCGTCGGCGTGCGGTCGCGCGGCTGCTCGGGTCTCAGCTATACGATCGAATACGCCGACGAAAAGGGCAAATTCGACGAAATCGTCGAGGACAAGGGGGTGACGATCCTCGTTGACCCCAAGGCCGTCATGTTCATCCTCGGCACCGAGATGGATTACGTCGAGGAGAAGCTCCAATCGGGCTTCGTCTTCCGCAACCCGAACGAGAAGGGCCGCTGCGGCTGCGGCGAGTCGTTCCACGTTTGATGGCAAAATAAGGACCGCGGGCGTCCCGACCGCATGCGGCCGGGACGGCCGCGGTCCAAGGGAAAATTGGTAGCGCGGTGAAGCTGTTTCAAATCGAGGAGCCGGACGGCTCGCCCGTCGATCCCGACGCGCCGGGCGTCGCGATCGGCATCGACATCAGCGGCGCAGAAGCCGAGGTGGCGGTCGCGGTCGGCGGCAATGCGGCCGTGCTCGCCGATCGCGAGGAGTTCGCGCTCGATCTTTCGGTGCCGACGCCGACCGCCCCGGCCGACGATTGGCAGAATCTGTTCGAGGGAGCGCGGCTGCGCGCCGAGCGGGCTCTCGCCCAGCCGGTGACGCACGCCGTGCTGGCCCTTGCGTCCATGCCGGATGCCGCCTTTGCCGCGCAACTGGCGACGGCCGGTGCGGCGGCTGGGCTGACGCTGGTGCGCATCGTCGCGCGCGAGGTGCTCGGCGCCGGGCCGGCGGCGCTGGCCGCCGCGATCCTCGCCGAGGATCTCGCGCCGCGCCTCGGAGCGCCCTAGGCGAATTGCGCATGCCCAAACTGATTTTCATCGAGCGCGACGGCAACCGCCGCGAGGTCGATGCGCCGCTCGGCCTCTCGGTGCTCGAGATCGCCCATAAAAACGGCATCGATATCGAGGGCGCCTGCGAGGGCTCGCTCGCCTGCTCGACCTGTCATGTCATCGTCGACCCGGAATGGTACGACCTCCTAAAGGAGGCGAGCGAGGATGAAGAGGACATGCTCGACCTCGCCTTCGGCCTGACCGCGACCTCGCGGCTCGGCTGCCAGATCATCATCACCGAAGAACTCGACGGGCTCGTCGTGCGTCTGCCGGCAAGCACCCGCAACCTGCTGCTCGGCTGAGCCTCGTTTCCCAATGCAAGGCGTCACCTCATCGGATCGTCACCCCCGCGAAAGCGGGGGTCCAGGGCAAGCGCCGGAGCGGCGGCTCTGGATTCCCGCTTTCGCGGGAATGACGTGCGTCGGGGGCTGAGCGGTGACCGGCGACCTGTTCCAGCGCCTGCGCACCGCCGCCGGGGCGGTCTGGCCGGCCTATACGCGGCACGATTTCGTGCTGCGTCTCGCGCGCGGCGACCTGCCGGAGGCGGCGTTCCGGCACTATCTGGTGCAGGATTACCTGTTTCTCTTACATTTTGCCCGCGCCTGGGGGCTGGCGATCTACAAGTCCGAGAATCTGGCCGAGATGCGCCGCGCGCAATCCTTGGTCGCCGCGACGCTCGAAACCGAGATCGGGCTGCACATCGAATACTGCCGCGGCTGGGGCCTCTCTGAAGCGGCGATGGCGCGGGAGCCCGAAGCCCTGGAGACGATCGCCTATACCCGCTTCGTGCTCGACCGCGGCCTCGCCGGCGACCGGCTCGACCTCGAAGTGGCGCTGGCGCCGTGCGTCGTCGGCTATGCCGAGATCGCCGCCGAGCGCATCGCCGACCCGGCGACACGCCATGACGGCAACCGCTATCGCGAATGGCTCGACATGTATGCCGGGGCCGAGTACCAAAGCCTGGCGCGCGAGGCCGCTGCGGCGCTCGACGAGCAGTTTCAGCGGCGCGGCGGCGAGGGCCGCTTTGCCGCATTGGCCGCGTCTTTCGCCACCGCGACCCGGCTCGAAGCCGATTTCTGGCAAATGGGTTTGAGGTGCGGGCCTTGATGCCGCTCGCTGACATCGATCTCGCCGGCGCTCCGGCCGGCCACCGCATCGTCGTCGCGATGTCGGGCGGGGTCGATTCGTCGGTGACCGCGGCGCTCTTCGTCGCCGCCGGGTTCGAGGTCGTCGGCATCACCCTGCAGCTGTACGACCACGGCGCGGCGACAAGCAAAAAGGGCGCCTGCTGCGCCGGCCAGGATGTGCGCGACGCGGCGCGGGTCGCCGAGCGCCTCGGCATCCCGCATTACGTGCTCGATTACGAGGCGCGGTTTCGCAAAGCGGTGATCGAGGATTTCGCCGAGAGCTATCGCCGCGGCGAGACCCCGGTGCCGTGCATTCGCTGCAACGAGCGCGTCAAGTTCCGCGACCTCCTCCTGACCGCGCGCGAGCTTGGCGCCAGCGCGCTGGCGACCGGGCATTACGCGCGTCGGGTGCCCGCGGCGGCCGGGCCGGAGCTGCACCGCGCCCGCGACTCCGCGCGCGACCAGAGCTATTTCCTCTACCGCACGACGCCGGCGGAGCTCGCCTTCCTGCGCTTTCCGCTGGGGCCCCTGACCAAGGACCAGACCCGCGCCCTGGCGCGCGATTTCGCGCTGCCGGTCGCCGAGAAGCCCGACAGCCAGGACATCTGCTTTGTGCCGCAAGGGTCCTACGCCGCGCTGGTGACGCGGCTGCGTCCCGAAGCGGGCGAACCCGGCGACATCGTCGACCAAAGCGGGCATGTCCTCGGGCGTCACAAGGGGATCGCGCACTTCACGGTCGGTCAGCGCAAGGGCCTGGGCCTCGGCGCCGCCGGGCCGCTCTTTGTGCTGCGCATCGACGCCGCGACAAGGCGGATCGTGGTCGGCCCCAAGAGCGCCCTCGGCGAGACGCGCATCGCCCTCGCCGAGCTGAATTGGCTCGGGCCGCCGCTCAATCCCGGCGACGGCGTGTCGGTCGCCGCCAAGCTGCGCTCGGCTCAGCCGGCCGTGCCGGCGATGCTCCATCCGGGCGCAGCGGGTGAGGCCGAGCTCGTGCTCGACGCACCGGCCGGCGCGGTCGCCCCGGGCCAGGCGGCCGTCCTCTACGATGGCGAGCGCGTGCTCGGCGGCGGCTGGATGCGCCGCCGCGACGCCGTCGCTTCCTGCCCCCAAGCTTGACCGCCCGCAGGCCATCTCCTATATGCGGGGGCCTTGCGGCACCCCCACCCTTCCCTCCCCCGCTCGCGGGGGGGAATCATAATCCCAAGGTCGGGGGTTCAAATCCCTCTCCCGCTACCAGATTTCAATAATTTCAACAAAAGCTTAGGTGGGTCTGGATCGCATCGAGGCGGTCCCGGCCCGTCCTGATTTGAGCTGCGGGCTAACGCCGGGCTAACGAGACCGCCGGAACCGCGCCCCGGCCCGGCCCGCGGATGAGAAATGGGACCAAACCCGATTTAATTCCTAACTCACCCTTCGCGCAGGGGTCGAGCCGAGAACGTCATTCGATAGATCCGCGCTCGGTAGATGGGCTCGCGGCGCTTTACCTCACCGCGAGCCACGCCAGACGGGAGCGCTTCAAGGGTTCCCGTTTGGCCGCTCTTGCCGAGGAGGAGCGACCGAAGATGAACGCGCGAGAATTTCGAGCCATGGCTGACCGATGCCGGGAACTGCACCGGATCGCCGTGAGGGATGAGGTGCGAGAGCAGCTCCGTCGATGGGCCGAAGATTTTGAGGCCGAGGCCGAGGCTATCGAAGAGGTCGCTGACTACAGCGCCGCCGCCAGAGGCGCACGCGAAGCTCGCTAATTCGTCACGGGTGCCCCGAGCGCGATCTCAGGTCTTCCCCCCCGACCTGCCCCCACATGGCCTCCCCCGCTCAGGAGGGCCGCGCTCGGGGCGCGCGGATCATCGCGCCCGCGCTCCGCCGTTGTCACGGCCCCAAAAGCGTCAATGTGTGCTCCGCGATGATCCGGACCTCGGCCCGATGGCTCCCCGGTGACCGGAGGCGGTCAGGACTGTGGGGCGAGCTACCGGTGAGCGCTCGGCTCGCCTATGCAGCGCTGGACCAAATCCAGGAGCTCGCTCGGCCGGATCGGCTTCATCAAGGTCTCGTGCGCGTCGGCCCTGCCCCTCGGCATCTGGAACAGATAGCCGCTCATCACGACGGTCCGCGCGCCGAACTCCGCAGCCGCATCGGCGATCATGATGCCGTCGCCGTCGGGGAGCCTCCAGTCGGTTATGACCAGCGTATATTCGCGAGCATCGAGGTGTGCCCAGGCTTCGGCCTTCGTCGTCGCCAGATCGACGACGTACCCCTCGCGGATGAGCGCGTGCATCAGCAGGGGACCGACGTCGTCGTCATCCTCGACCACGAGGATGCGCTTCTCGGTCACGCACGAGCCCCGCAGCAGGAGGCCGGGCGCCTAGTTGCTGTCGGCCAGATCACGGAACATCCCCCCGGTGCGGTGACGGCACGCCCCCACGGAACGGGGAGGCGCCGCTTTGGTTCCCTGGCCAGAGCACAGGGGCGCTACCGGAGGCGGTCAGGCCTGTAGTCGAGGAGCGGTCAGGCGGCGACGCCGCCGAAGTCCTGCGCGAAGGTCTCGCCCTGCCTGTCATCCTCGAACCGGACCTTGACCCGGATGGCGTCGCCGTCGATCTGGGTCTCAAAGTAGACCAGCGGCCGGTCGTTGTGGTCGAGCCAGCTGCGCATCGAGCTGAGTGCGTCCGCGAAGGCGGCGCGGCTGACGTGCAATTCGACGACCCGCACGGCGAGCCTCCCCACATGGAACAAGGCGCCTGTGTGGGGGAACACCGGACGGCTATCTTTCACTCCGGGAGGCAACCCGAGGCGGTTCACCTGCGTTGAGCAGGCGCGGCCCGGAGCGCCACCTCCATCCCGCTACCACATCCCTCAATGTAACCGACATCAAACGGGCCGGTGGTGCTGGTCCGTTTATGCTTTCGGGTGCTACCCGATCACTTTGGTTCGGCAGCCGAAGGGTGGAAGAGTTGCTCGCCATCGAGCTGGTAGGCGCCGATGGCTCGCTGACCCTCGGCCGACATCAGCCATTCGGCAAGCCGGCGGGCGTCGTCGAGTCTGTCTTTCCCGTGCTTCTGCGGATTTAGCTGGATCAGATCGTACCGGTTGATGAGGTTCGGGTCGCCCTCGACAGAAACGATCAACTTCCCCTTGTTGCCGAAACTCAGCCAGGTTCCGCGGTCGGAAATCGTGTAGGCGGCCATAGCGGAGGTGGCATTGAGCGCCTGGCCCATGCCGCCGCCGATGTCGCGATACCAACGTCCCGCACCCTCCTTCGCCGGGTCGATCCCGCTCGCCTTCCAGAGCCGCAGTTCGAGTGCATTGGTGCCGCTCTTGTCGCCACGCGACACGAAGGGCGCCTGTGCCGCCGCGATGGCCCTCAGCGCGGCGTCGGCGTCGTGCCCGCCGCTGACATGCGCGGGATCGTCCCGTGGACCGACAATGACAAAATCATTCCAGGCGATCTGGCGCCGGTCGATACCGAAGCCTTCGCCGATGAATTTCTCCTCGGCCTCCGGATCATGCACGAGCACGATATCCGCGTCGCCCCGCCGCGCCGTTTCGAGCGCCTGACCCGTGCCCTGGGCGATCACCCGGACCTCAATGCCGGTTGCTTGCGCGAACGCGGGCAGAATGCGATCAAGCAGCCCGGAATCCTGGACCGAGGTCGTTGAAGCCAACACGATCGTCGGCGCCGCAACGGCGCGCAGGGGAAGCAGCGCGGGGATGAGCAGAACCGCGGTCCGCGCGCCAGAGATCAACCAGGCGAGGATGGATAATTTCGCACACATCATCGGTTTGTCGCTCGGCGTCAGCCTGTGCGCTACGGCTTTGGCAACCCTGGCAGGCTTGTCGCTCGGTGCGGCGCTCGCTGTATACGACTTCCCAGGCCGCCGCGTCCTTGTCGTCTTGTCCAATGCGTTCTTTGGGCTTCCGCCGGTGGCCGTCGGCCTGGCGCTATACCTGCTGCTGTCGCGATCGGGCCCCTTTGGCCTATTCGGTTTGCTCTTCACGCCAGGAGCCATGGTATTGGCTCAGGCTACCCTCGCGACGCCGATCGTGACGGCGCTCGTTCATCGCGCCGTCGAGGGTGCGTGGCGGCAATATGGCGGCGCCCTGATGGTTGATGGCGCAACCCGTTTGCGCGCCATCCCGCATTTGCTCGCGATCCAACGGATTCACATTCTGACGGCCATCCTCGCCGGTTTTGGGCGGACGATCTCCGAGGTTGGCGCCATTCTTATCGTTGGCGGCAATATCGCCGGCTACACCCGCACCGTGACGACGGCGATCGTGCTCGAGACCAGCAAAGGAAATTTGACCCTTGCGCTCGGTCTCGGCCTGGTCCTCATCGGCGTCAGCATCACCGTGAGCGCCGCAATATTTGCTTTTGGCGGCGCCGAACAGCGGTCGTGACGCCGGATCCAGTCAGGCGACCGGGGCGCGCGGCGACCGCATTATCAGCGTGTCGATGAGGTCGAGAAACTCGGTGAGGGCGATCGGTTTTGCCATGAAGCCGTCGCAGCCGCTCTCCCGGATCTTCTCCTCGTCGCCGTGCAGCGCGTAGGCCGTCGTGGCGATGATCGCGATGTCCGAGGTGTCCGAATCGGCCTTCAGGCTTTGGGTGACCTCCAGCCCCGAGATTTCCGGCAGCTGGAGATCCATGATGATCAGGTCCGGGTGCTGCTGGTGCGCCAGATCGAGGGCGGCAAGGCCATCGCTCGCCTGCAGCACGTCATAGCCCTGAGAGGCGACCATCGCGCTGAACAGCTTCATGTTGAGCGGGTCGTCCTCGACGATCAGGACGCATCTGCGGCCGCGCGCCGGAACCGCTGGGGAAGGTTCAGGAATTGCCATGTGCTCGGCCCTTGCCGTCCAGCAGGTGCATCAACAACATCGCATATTCATGTGAAATGTTATCGAAATAATTAACACCCTCAGCTGTCGTAAACCACCATCGAGCTGAGCGGCACGTTGATGCGGTGGCGGCCGTTCAGGAAGGCCAGCTCGATGATGCACACCGCCGCGGCGACGGTGGCGCCCTGGCGCTGCACCAGATCGATCGCCGCCTGCATAGTGCCCCCGGTCGCGAGCAGATCATCGACGACGATGATCCGCTGGCCGGGCGCGATCGCGTCTTCCTGAACCTCGATCGTGTCGCTGCCGTATTCGAGATCATAGGAATGCCGCGCGGTCTTGCCCGGCAGCTTGCCTTTCTTGCGGACCATCGCAAAGCCGCTGCCGAGCGCGTAGGCGAGCGGCGCGGCGACGAGAAAGCCGCGCGATTCGATGCCGACAAGCAGGTCGGGCCGGTGCGGCCGGATCGCCGCGGCGAGATGCTCGACGGTCGCCTGCCACGCCTTGGGGTGCGCGAGCAATGTCGAAATGTCGTAAAAGAGGATGCCCGGTTTCGGGAAATCCGGTATCGCGCGGATATGCTCTTTGAAGTCCATCGCTCTCTCTTGGGTTGGCGCCCATCGTAGAAGTTGCGGGATACCGGGTTTTCGCGTAGTTGGGAAGAGTCGACCCCTCGCCCTGATGTTACCATAGATTGCTGCCGACTGAGCATGGCGCCGCCCGCAACCATCGTCGCCTCGGAGGAATCGGGCGCGCTGATCATGCGGGCCGCGGGCAGTTGGCTCGTCACCAGCGCCACCGAACTCGACCGCCGGCTGCATGCGCTCGACCTGCCGACCGACCGGCGCGTGACGCTCGACCTCGCCGGGGTCGACCGGCTCGATACCGCCGGCGCTTGGCTCTTGCTGCGCACCGAGCATGCGCTGAGCTCCCGCGGCAACCGCGTGGCGCTCGCCAATGTGCGGGAAAGCTTTGCCCCGTTGCTCGAGCAGGTCCGGGCGCGCAGCGGCGTCGAGCCGCTGCCGCATCCGATCCCGCCGCACCATACCCTCATCGGCTTTGTCGCGCGGATCGGCGAGATAACGATCATGCTCGGGCATCGGGTTTATTCGATGCTCGGCTTCGCCGGCCTGGTATCGGCCCATTTCGCCCAGCTGTTCTGGCGCCCCCGGCGCCTCAGGATGATCGCGACCCTGGTGCAGATGGAGCAGACCGGGCTCAACGCCATGCCGATCGTCGGCCTCCTGTCGTTTCTGATCGGCGTCGTCATGGCCTACCAGGGGGCCGACCAGTTGCGCCGGTTCGGCGCGGAGATCTACACAGTCAACCTGCTCGGCATCGCGATCCTGCGCGAACTGGGCGTGCTGCTGACCGCGATCATCATCGCCGGCCGCTCGGGCAGCGCCTTTACCGCCCAGATCGGCACGATGCAGGTCAACCAGGAGATCGACGCGCTGCGCACGCTCGGCCTCGAACCGGTCGAGGTGCTGGTCCTGCCGCGGGTGTTCGGCCTCGCCCTGACGCTGCCGCTCCTGGTCTTCTATGCCGATGCGATGGGGCTGCTCGGCGGCGCGCTGATGAGCTGGTCGACCCTCGGCATTTCGCTGCCGCGCTTTCTCGAGCAGCTGCGCGGCGCCATTACCGAATGGACCTTGTGGGTCGGGGTCATCAAGGCGCCGTTCTTTGCCATGATCATCTCGATGATCGGCTGTTATGAGGGCTTCAACGTGACGGGCAGCGCGGAGAGCGTCGGCCGTCTGACCACCCAGTCGGTGGTCGAATCGATCTTTGTCGTGATCGTCGCCGATGCGGGTTTCTCGATCCTCTTTTCGCTGCTTAAAATCTGACGATGACGGCAGGCTCCGACGACATCGTGATCCGGGTGCGCGGGCTGGTGACCAGCTTCGGCGGGCAGACGGTGCATGACGGCCTCGACCTCGATGTCCATCGCGGCGAGGTGATCGGAATCGTCGGCGGCTCGGGCAGCGGCAAGTCGGTGCTGCTGCGCACGGTCATCGGTTTGAAGCAGCCGGATGCGGGCTCGATCGACGTCTTGGGCTACGATGTGCCGAACCTTAGCGAGGCCGAGGCGCGGGCGCTGGAACAGCGCTGGGGCGTCCTGTTCCAGGATGGCGCGCTGTTCAGCTCGTTGACCGTGGCGCAGAACATCGAGGTGCCGCTGCGCGAGCACCTGCGGATGCCGGAGCCGCTGATGGACGAGATCGCCGCCTGCAAGGTCGCGATCGTCGGGCTTCCCGAGGCGACCGCCGACAAATTCCCCTCGCAGCTCTCCGGCGGCATGCGAAAGCGCGCCGGCCTTGCACGCTCGCTCGCGCTCGACCCCGAGATCCTTTTCCTCGACGAACCGACCGCCGGGCTCGACCCGATCGCAGCGGCCGATTTCGATCAGCTGATCCGCGATCTGAAGGCCAGCCTCGGCCTCACCGTCTTCCTGGTGACCCACGATCTCGATACGCTCTTCGCGATCTGCGACCGAGTCGCCGTGCTCGTCGACAAGACGATACGGGTCGGTACATTGGCGCAGCATCTGGAGGACGATCATCCCTGGATCCACGCTTATTTTCATGGGCCGCGCGGCCGGGCGGCCCAACCCACCAACAAGTAGGGCCGCCAACAAATAGCGCCACCAACAAATAGGGTCGCCACCAGGTAGGAAACGCGATGGAAACTCGAGCACATTATGTCGCCGTCGGCGCCTTTGTCCTGACGATGATCGTCCTCGCCTTCGCCACCGTGCTGTGGCTGGGGCGCGCCGAACTGACGACGCAATACGCCAAATACGACATCTACTTCGTCGGGGCGGTGAGCGGGCTGCGGGTCGGCGCGGCGGTCGAATACAGCGGCGTGCCGGTCGGCAAGGTCGCCGAAATCCGGCTCGACCCGGGCAATGTCGAGCAGATCCGCGTCACCGTCGAGATCGATGCCAGCGTCGCGATCAAGACGGACGCCGCCGCCGCGGTCGAGACCAATCTGCTCAGCGGCGTCTCGTATATCCAGGTCGTCGGCGGGACCCAGGATGCACCGCTGCTGCTGCCGCAGGAGGGCCAGCGTTATGCGGTCATCCGCTCGCATCGCTCGCGCTTTGCCAGCATCGCCCAACGCGCCCCGCAGATCCTCGAAAAAGCCAGCGACACGCTGGATTACCTCAACGACTTGCTCGACGAGAAGAACCGCCACGCCGTCGGCGAGATTCTCGAAAATTTCCGCCTGCTCAGCGCCGGGCTGGGCGATACCAACAAGGACATCGCCGAGCTGGCGGTCAACGCCAACACGGCAATGCTCACGGCATCGAGTTTGCTCGGCGATGTCGATCGCAGCTACTCCGGCCCCGACGGGCTCGCCAACCGGCTGGCGACGGCGATCACCGATTTCGACCACGTCGCCAAGGATGTGCGGCCGGGGGTCCGTAACTTCACGCAGCAGACGCTGAGCGACGTCGGGGCCCTCGTCGGCGAAGCCCGGCAGCTGATTTCCGGAGTGAGCCGGCTGGTCGCCCAGATCGAGCGCGATCCGAGCCGGGTGATTCTGGGAGACCGCCGCGAAGGATACCGCCCCAAATGACCGCGCACCCGCAGCGTTTTCCGTTCCGCCTGATCGCATTCCTGTCGCTGGTCCCGCTGTTGGCGGGCTGCGGCGGGCTGCTCACCGATGCGCCAAAGCGGTCGCTTTACCGGGTGACCCCGGCGCCCACCTTTGCCCCGGGCCTGCCGCGTGTCACGGCGCAACTCCTTGTCGCCGCGCCGACCGCGCCGGCCGGGCTCGACACGGCGCGGATCGCGCTGAGCCGCGCGCCGGTCTCGCTCGATTATTTTGCCGATGCCGAATGGACCGACCGCGTGCCGTTCCTCGTCCAGACCGCCCTCGTCGAGGGGTTCGAGAAAAGCGCGGCAGTCCCTGCGGTCGGGCCGGAGAGCCTCGGCATTCGCGCGGATTTCGTGCTCGAGACCGCGATCGGCGATTTCCAGGCGATCTACGATTCGCCCGATGGACCGCCGCGCATCTCGGTCAGGCTCAATGCCAAGCTCATCAAGATGCCCGAACGCAAGATCGTCGCCCAGGTTTCGGTCGTCCGCGACGCCAAGGCAGCGGCCAATGCGCTGCCCGAAATCGTCCGCGCGTTCGATTCGGCGCTGGGCGGCGCGGTCGAGGAGATCGTGACCTCGACAATCCGCAATCCCGCCTTGTCGGAACGGCGCCGATCGGTACTATCGCGGACAATTTTCGTTCATGCGATCGGGGGCGGGGGACCGTGAATTGGCGGGAGCGCGAGGTTGAGGCGGCCGCGACGCTGCGCGAATGCCGCGCGGCGCTCGCCGCGCGCGGCAGCACGGTCATCGGCGAGGTGAGCCGCGCGGGCGCAGCCGATCTCGCGGCCGAAATCATTGACTGGCGGCACTATCCCGAGGGCGAGGTTTACGACCCTGCCAGTCACGCCCAGTATTTCTACCACCGGCATCCCGCCCCCGCCCGCAAGCGCCCCAAGCTGTTGGTTGGGCCGCCGCCGGCCGAGCACGGCCATTTCCACCTCTTCCTGCGCGGCGACGGGGTGCCGGCCGGGATCACCCCGCTGCTGATGCCCGAACTCGCCGTCGCGAACGCGCCGGCGCCGCGCCAATCGGCGCCGCTCAAGCTCGGCGGAAGCGACGAGGTGTGCCATCTCGTGGCACTCGCGGTCGATGGGAAGGGCGAGCCGCTGCGGCTCTTCACGACCAACCGCTGGGTCACCGGCGAGACCTGGTATCGCGCCGACGACGTGATCCGGATGCTCGACCGTTTTCGGGTGCGCGGCGAGCGTCCCTCGGCGCTGCTCAACCGGTGGCTCGGCGCGCTCGTCCGCCTGTTTCAGCCCGAGATCGCCACCCTCTTGCGCGATCGCGACCGGGCGATCCTGGAACAGCGTTGGCGGTGGCGCGGCAATGTCCTGGAGGACGAGCGGCTCGAAATCACCTCGAGCCTGGAGATCGATCTCGACGCCCGCCTCGCCCGGATCGACGAGAGCGCCAAGGGTTCGCCGGCCGCACCGGGCATAGGCCGAGGCCTGCCGCGAATGGCGGAGGGCTGGGGCAGCTGAGCTGATTTCGAACGGGTCGATCCGCCGGTGCCGGCCCCTCACCCCAACCCTCTCCCCGCCGGCGGGGAGAGGGAGGGACCCGCGCGAAGCGTGGGAGGGTGAGGGGCTGGCACGGTGCGAGCCGACATCACCGGAATTTGCCTTGGCCTACGCCAGCGCCGGCTCGGCCACCTTCGCCTTGGCGAAGGCCGGCATCACCTCGGTGGCGAAGCGTTCGAGCTGTTCGAGGCACACCGCTTTCGGCACGCCGACCGACAGGCTGACCGACACCCGGTCGAGCCCGGGATAGCGCTGTTCCAGACCCTTCAAATGCTCGACGATCTGCTCGGGCGTGCCGCACAACACGCCGCCGGCGTTGATCGCGTCCTCGATGCGCGGCAGCTTGGCGGCGGGGGCGCGCTGGGGATCACGCATGATCACGATCTGCTCGTCGGAGAGCGCCCGCACGAGGCGCAACTCGCCGAACATCTTCATGTTCTCTTCGTAATACTTGCCGGCGGCGCGGATGCCGGCTTCGCGGCTTTCGGCGATATAGAAATGGAAGCCGAAACACAGCCGCTCGCCGAGTTCGAGCTGGATGCCGCGCTTTTTATGCGCCTCTTGCCACCCCAGCACGACCTGGTGCATCGCCCCGCCTTCGGCCGAGCCGCCGCCGACGAGGCCCTGAATCCCGTGCTTGGCCATGAATTCGAGGGCCCGCGCGCTGCCGCCCTGGATCGGCTGCCAGCATTCAACCGGCAGCCGCACGGGACGCGGCACCACGGTCAGCTCCTTCAGATCATAGCCGCGATAGGGCACCCGCGCCGGGATCGTGTAGTGCTTGCCCTCGTGCGAGAAACTCTCGTTGTTGAAGGCCTTGAAGATGAGGTCCACCCCCTCCTCGAACAATTCGCGGTTGGCCGGCTGGTCGAGGAGCGGCGAGCCGAAGGTCTCGACCTCGCGGGTGTGGTAGCCGCGCCCGACCCCAAACGTGATGCGCCCGCCCGAGAGGATGTCGGCCGTCGCGTAATCCTCCGCCAGGCGCAGCGGGTGCCACATCGGCGCGATGTTGAAGCCGCAGCCGATCTTGATCCGCTGCGTCACATGCGCGAGGTGCAGCGCCATCATCAAGACGTTGGGAATGCACTCGTATCCCTCGTGCTGGAAATGATGCTCGGCCATCCAGAACGTGTCGTAGCCCATCCGGTCCATCAGTTGGGCCATCGCCTCGGCCTTGTCGAAGACGGTGACCAGATGCCCGTTCGGAAAGCGCCGGTCGTTCACCGGAACCCCGCCATAGCCGACATTGTCCATGTCGACATGGCCGGCAAAGAGGCTGTCGAATTTGGTGATCATGGCTGGGGCTCCCTCGGCAAACGCGCGCTTCCCCTATAGTGGACCCCGAGCCGGCGAGGGGTCAAACGGACCAAACGCATGGAGCTTGGCCGGCTGCGTCTTGCTGGCATTGGCGCTGACGCCGTGGCGGTCCCCGGGCAGCTCGGAGAAGCTCTGTCCGGCCCTGTAGGTCGTCACCGGTCCGTCGTTGACCTGACTACGGATCATCCCCGCAAGAACGGTCGCATAGATGAAGGCGGATTTGGGATGCGTGTGGCCAGGCGAGTAACCGCCCGGGCCATATTCGACGAGCACACCCTTGATGCTATTGCCGGGACGTTCGGCAGCTCGTGCTGGTAGGCGAGGGTCACCTTGGCGTTCTTTTCCTTCGGCACATCCGCAAGGACGCTGCCGAACGGCAGCGTCGCGACAAGCAGCGAACAGAGGATGCGTTTCATGGAGCCCTATCCTTCGGTTGGCGGATGCGGATCAGGCTCCTGCCTGTGAGCGGCGGAGCCACTCATCGAAACCGATGCGGCCGAGGCGCGCTTCACCCAACGGCACGAGCGAGCGCTCCTCGACCTGGCCGCCGAAGTATCGGGCCTCGGGGTCGCTCACGACCACACGCGGGTCGCCAACCGCCTTCAGATAGCGGGCGACGATTTCGTTGAACGGTGCTCGTTCCGGGCCGGCGATCTCGACGATGCCGCTTCGCGGCGCCGCGAGCGCCACATCGGCGACGATGGCAGCAACGTCGTCAGCCGCGATGGGCTGAAACAGGCCGGGCGAAAGCCTGACTATGTTTCCATCCGCACTTGAAGCGGCGATGGCGCCGAGGAATTCCAGGAACTGGGTCGAGCGGATGATGGTGTAGGGGATGCCGGAGATCTCGATCAGTTTCTCTTGGGCGACCTTGGCGCGGAAATAGCCATTGTCGCTCCGGTCGGTTCCGACGATGGATAGCGCGACGTGGTGCCGGACGCCGGCTGCGGCCTCCGCCGCGAGAAGGTTGCGACCGGAGGTCTCGAAGAATTCCAGCACCGCCCTGTCTTCAAATGAGGGCGAATTGGCGAGGTCGATCACCACCTGCGTGCCGGCCATAGCCTCTTTGAGACCCTCGCCCGTGATGCTGTTGACGCCGGTATTGGGCGAGGCGGCGACGACCTCGTGGCCGCCCTGGCGCAGAATGGCGACGGTCTTCGAGCCGATCAGGCCGGTGCCGCCGATGACGACGATCTTCATGGTGTACCCTCCCTTACCGCTTATCGATGACTGGCGACCCTCAAATGGGTTCGAATGCAAGTGAGGAAACGTCTCCCGCTCGTGAAGCTGAGTGTCTACAACGTCGAAAACATCCCGACGCGGCATATTTATGATATCTGACCGCAGGGAGCGGGGTGGTTCTTAAAACACTACCGCGTTTCAAATCCTGTTGGCGCAACGGCCGGTTTCGGCGCGAAGGCGTCCTCGGATGCGCGGCCGAGGATGGTCGGCTGCGCCCACCGGGTTCTGCCATTGCAAGCGGCGCCGTGGCGATCCAAGTTTGCAGCGTAGCATGCGAGGGTTCTGCCATGGCCGCGGACGACCATCATCCTCATGACCACGACCACGGCTCGGAATTATCCGAGATGCAGTTGCGGGTGCGCGCGCTCGAAACGATCCTGACCGAGAAGGGCTATGTCGAGCCCGCCGCGCTCGACCAGATCATCGAGAATGTCGAGACCAAGATCGGCCCGCATATCGGCGCGCGCATCGTCGCCCGCGCCTGGGTCGATCCCGAATTCAAGCGGCGGCTTCTGGCCGACGCGACCGAGGCGGTGAATGCGCTGGCCGGCTTCGACCCGATCGCCGCCCACCTGATCGCGGTCGAGAACACGCCGAAAATCCACCACCTCGTGGTTTGCACGCTGTGTTCCTGTTATCCGTCGTCGGTGATGGGGTTGCCGCCAGTCTGGTACAAATCCGCGCCGTATCGCTCGCGCGCGGTGATCGATCCGAGGGGCGTCCTGGCGGAGTTCGGCGTCAAGCTGCCGCCGGAGACCGAGATCCGCATCTGGGATTCGACCGCCGAGACCCGTTTTCTGGTGGTGCCGATGCGCCCGGCCGGCACCGAAGGCTGGAGCGAAGAGGATCTCGCCGCGCTCGTCACTCGCGATAGCATGATCGGCACCGGTCTCGCGAAATCACCCGAAGAGGTGGCCCGATGACCAACTCGGTGCACGACATGGGCGGCATGCACGGCTTCGGCCCGGTCGAGTCCGAGCCGAGCGAACCGGTATTCCATGAGCGCTGGGAGGCGCGCGTTCGCGCGATGCAGCGTGCGCTGGGAGCCACGGGCCTGTGGACACTCGACGGCTTTCGCGCAGCTCAGGAAGAGCTGCCGGCCTTGACTTACCTCGCCGCCTCCTATTACGAGCGCTGGTTCCGCGCGCTGGAAAGACAGGCTGTCAAGCATGGCTTGGTGGGCGATGACGAGATCGCGGCCGGCCGCTCGCTGCGGCCCGGGATCCGGCTGAACCGGAAGCTGACCCTGGAAGACGCAAAGGCCAATCGGTCCGGGCGTTATGACCGCCCAGCGCCGGCCCCGGCGCGCTTCAAGGAGGGCGAGCGGGTACGCGCCCGCAACATCAACCCGCCGACCCACACGAGGTTGCCGCGCTATGCCCGCGGCAAGCTGGGCACGGTCGAGGCGGTTCGCGGCTGTCACGTGTTTCCCGATAGCGCCGCGATCGGCGCCGGCGACAACCCGCAATGGCTCTACACGGTGGTGTTTTCGGCGAGCGAATTGTGGGGCGAGGAGGCCGACCCCAAGATCAGCGTGTCGATCGAGGCGTTCGAGCCCTATCTCGTGGCGGCATGAGCGGGGCTGAAGGGGACGCGATTGCCGGCCTGGCGGCGGCGCTGCCGAGCCTGCCGCGCGACGAAGGCGGGCCGGTGTTTCGCGAGCCCTGGGAGGCGCAGGCCTATGCGATGACCCTTCTACTTTACCGGCGCGGGCTGTTCAGCTGGCCGGAATGGGCGGCGGCCCTCGCCGCCGAGATCAAGCGCGCGCAACAGGAGGGCGATCCCGATACCGGGGAGACCTATTACCGGCAGTGGCTGGCCGCGCTCGAACGCCTCGTCGCCGAAAAGGGCATCGCCGACCCCGCCAGCCTCGAACGCTATCGCGACGCCTGGGAGCGCGCCGCTGACCGCACTCCGCACGGCACGCCGATCGAGCTGCGGGCGGAAGATTTCCGCTAGTGCGGAGCGAAGCCGTGCCATCCGGTCTCGCCTTTCCACTGACCAGCAAGCTCGCCCGGCTTGTCGCACTGTCGCCCGAGGAGACCGCCGCGCTGGCGACGCTGCAGGCGCCCACCCGCGCGGTTGCGCGCAACCGCGAGATCATCAGCGCGGGGCGCAAATATGACGGGATCTTCGTGCTGATCGGCGGCGCCGCGATCCGCTATCGGGTCTTGCGTGACGGCCGCCGCCAGGTGCTCAACATCGCGCTGCCCGGCGATTTCATCGGCTTTCCGGCAAGCTTTTTCGAGACCGCGCTCTTTTCGATCACGGCGCTGAGCGACGCGATTGTGTCCTGGGTCCCCTTTGCCAGCCTTTTTGCCCTCTTCCAACAGCATCCCCGCCTCGCGGCGACGCTGTTCTGTTCGTTCTCGTGCGAGGCGGCGATGTATGCCGAGCACCTGATCGATGTCGGACGCCGGTCGGCGCTTGAGCGGGTCGCCCATTTCCTCCTCGAATTATTGACCCGGCTACAGGCGATCGGCCTGGCGGATGAGCGCTCATTCCGCATGCCGCTGACCCAGGAGCTGATCGGCGATGCGCTGGGTCTCAGCGTGCCGCATGTCAACCGCACGTTGCGCCGGTTGCGCGAGGACGCCCTCGTCAGCATCGACGGGCAGATCGTCGTGATCCCAGACATCGAAGCACTCGCAGCGCTCGCCGATTTCGAAAAGGGCTATCTGAGCCGCTTCCGCATCGGCGAATTGCTCGCATAGACGCACGTCTTTTTCAGACCGGATGCTCTCCTTATTCTTGTCACGGCTGGGCTTGATCCGGCGTTCGGCGCCCCAAGCTCGCCGATTAATCTCGATCATAGATCCATGGCAAAGACGGTGCTTGCCCGCACGGGTAATCGTAGGCGCCCAAGCCCGCCGGCAGCAAAATCCGAACGCGCCATGGCGCAGCCCTTTCCGCAACCCCATCACTCGCCGGACCGGTGGTTGCGCCGTCTCGACCGCGCGGCCGGCACGATGAACCCGTTCCTGACCGTGCTGGCGATCGGGCTCGCAATGCTCAACCTGACCTGCCTGGCATTGCTGGCGTCGCATTCGCCGATCAGCCGCGACACGCCGGGCCTCTCGGACCGCCTGCATTCCTCCGCCGGCAGCCCCGGCGCGGACCCGCCCGCGCCTCGCGATCTGCGGGCATGGACCTTGTACTGACCCCTGGCGGCGGCCCGGCGAAACTGGGCGGCGCGTGGCCCGATTCGCGCGCTTCGCGAATCGCATCGCTATAGGAATTAACTATAGTTTGCGTCCTGGCGAAGGGATGAGCCACAACATCGAGACTTCCTTGGCAATGGCCTCTTGGGCTGATCCAATCACGCTCGACACGTGGGGGGACGGTCAATGGCAAAGCCTACCCGACAGCGAGACGACGTACTGAACGTCGCCGTTGCGGTCAGTATTAGCGGTCGCGCCGCCGCCGCGAGGGAAGCGGGCCTCGAACGACTGTTTGATGTGGCAATGGCCGTTTCCAATTTGGCCACCCGCGCCGAAATATTTCGCCGTACCGAATTCCCCGTTGACCTCGACCGGGCGCTTACGGATTTGTCCGAGCTGCTCACCGAATTGGAGCCGCGCATTAAGGACTATCCGAGGCTGGCCTAAATACCGGCGCGGGCGTCTGCATTTACAGGCGCCGAGTTGCGGCGCTTCTTAACGCCGCCGCCCTTTGATATACATTGAATATGTATATCAAAGAGACCCTCCATGCGCGTATCGAAATGGGGCAACAGCCTCGCCATTCGCGTGCCCGCCGCCGTCGCCGAGGCGCTGGAGCTCAAAGAGGGCGATGAGGTCGAGGTGCGGCTCGCTGGCGACCGCACCTTCGAGCTCGATCGCGATCACAGCCGCGATCGGGCGCTTGCCCGTATTTCCGCCTCCCGCTGGGAGCTGCCGCCGGGTTGGAAGTTCGACCGCGACGATGCCAATTCACGGTAAGTGCCGTGCCTGGCGAGTTCCTCGACAGCAACATCATCGTCTATGCCTTCACGACCGATTCGCGCGCCGTAGCGGCACGAGCGCTGCTCGGACGCGGCTGCACGATAAGGGTCCAAGGACTGAATGAATTCGCCAGCGTCGCGCGGCGCAAGCTCGGCAAGTCCTGGGCGGAAATCGGCGATGCGCTCGACGCCATCCGCGCCCTCTGTACGAACATTCACCCGATCGATCTCGACACCCATGCTGCTGCTCTGCGCCTCGCCGAGCGGCACGGGTTCGCCTTTTTCGACGCCCTGATGATCGCCGCTGCCTTGCGCGCCGGCAGCGATACCCTGTGGTCGGAGGACATGCAGCACGGGATGCGGATCGATGGAAAACTAAGCATCCTCAACCCGTTCCGCGCGGCGGGCTGACCAGAATCAGTCCCACGACCTGGTTCAGCACTTGTCGTATTCGTCGTGGTGGCGCCACCAGTAGCCTGTCTCGTTGCGCCCCTTGGGGGCACGGTCGAGCCACTGGTACGCTCCCCAGAGGGCGTCCAGCCCGCGCGCATAGGTGGAATAACTGTGGTAGACGATGCCGTCCTCGACCACGAACGCGCTCATGCCCGGCCTCTCGCGCGCGTAGGTGGCCACATCGGTGCCGGTCATGGCAGCGCCCTTAGCGGGCCCGCCGGGTGCCGCGCGCGTAGGTATCTCGGGCCCCTCGCCGCCGCGTAACTGCAACGCCGCCTGGCGCCGGTAGTTGTATTCGACGGCCCCCTCGCGCTGTTGCTCCTCGGTGAGCGAGACGTTGAAGTCGAAGTTGAAGTCGCTGCCGAGCGAGGATGCCCAGGGAAAATTCCACCCCATCCGCCGCTTGAACGCCTGCAGCTTGGCGAGCGGCGCCCGCGACACCGCCGAAAGCGTGACGTCGTGGTTGGCCAGATGGACGACGAAGCCGTCGAACCCGTCCGCGATCGCCGAGCAGGACGGACAGCCTGCCGTGTAGTCGGGCCCGAACATGAAGTGGTAGACGAGGAGCTGCGAGCGCCCTCGGAAGAGGTCTGCCAGCGAGGCGCTCCCTTCATCGGCCTCGAATCGGTACTCCTTGTCGACCCGGACCCACGGCAGCGCCTGACGTCGCCGCGCCAGCTCGTCGCCGCGGCGGGTCAGCTCCTTCTCGGCCGCTAGCAGCTCCAGCCGAGCCGCCAGCCACTCCTCATGTGTCCCGGTCTTGTGGTCGGTCATCGTTTCTCTCCTTCCGCAGCGATGGTGTCGAGGTTTCGGACAACCTTCGTCCAACCTTCGCTCATGCTCTTGAAAGCAGTATCGTTCTTCGGGAGCACGAAGCCGGAGTGGACAAGGCGAAGGCGCGTGCCGCCTTCAACCCTGGACAGGGTCCACGTGACGACAGTGTCCAGCGGTGAGCCGTATCCGACGTTTCCCTCGTGTCCCCCTTTCCAGGCATAGGCGAGGCGTTCGTTCGGCATCACCTCCAACACCTGGCAGTGAATAATACCGTCCCACGCGCCGGCCGGCGTTGTCTGGAACGTGAAGTGTTTGCCCTTCACGGGCTCGAAGCCTGTCGGCGCCATCAACCAGCGGCCGATCATTTCGCCGGTCGTCAGCGCTTTCCAGATCGTCTCCGGCGCGTGCGAAAGCACCTCCTCGACCACAATGTCCTGCGTGTCGGACTTCAACGCGGCGTCGTTCATGGATCGATCTCCTTCAGGAGGGTTCGGAGGTTGGCGAACCGCTCGCGCCAGAAGACGCCGTAGTAGCTCATCCAATCGACGAGCGGGGCGAGCCCCTTCGGTTCGGCGCGATAGAAGACGTTGCGGCCCGCGGGGCGCTCGGCGACCAGGCCGGCTTGCTTCAATGATTTGAGGTGCTGCGAGATGGCGCCCTGCGTCACGCCGCTCCCCCGCGTCAGCTCGACCACGGTAATCTCGTCGGACCTGACGATCCGCTCGAACACGGCTCGCCGAGTGGGGTCGGCAAGCGTGCGCATGACAGCGTTGATGGCGGCGGCTTCGGTCATCGCCATCAAATTAGTTGATGCTAATGAATTAGTCAACACTAATCTATGCCTGGCTCAGCGCGGGAGATCAGGTCACTCGCCGTGCGCTCGCCCGGTCAATCCTCCGGCAGCGTGAAGACCGCACAAGGCGCGGCGATGCCGCGCAAATCGTGCTCACCCAGCGGAAGCAACCTCGTGTTCGTCTCTGCGGCGACCGCGCCCGAGATCAGCACGCTGCGGCCGAGGGGCCGGCACAGCCCTTCGAGCCGGCTGACCAGGTTGACGGCGGGGCCGATCGCGGTGAAATCCAGCCGGTCGGCGGTGCCGATGTTGCCCCACAGCATCTCGCCGAGGTGCAGCGCTGCGCCGAAGCGCAGAGCCGGCAGGCCTTGCCGTTCGCGTGCCTGGTCGAGATGGGTCATGCCGGCCCGAGCCGCGCCGACGGCGCTGAGCGCGGCGTCGCAGGCGGCGGAAGGCGACCGGTCGCCGATGGGGAAAATCGCCAGCACCCCGTCGCCGATGAATTTCATCACCTCGCCGCCGAAGGCGTGAATGGCGCCGGCGATGCGGTCGAACCAGGCGTCAAGCGCGGTGACCACCGCCTCCGGCGCCATCGCCTCGGACAGAGAAGTGAAATCGCGCAGATCGCCATAGAGGAGGACCGCGCGGATGGTCTCGCCTGTCTCTCGCCGCAGCCGCCCCGCCAGCACCTGCGCCGCGCTGCGTCGGCCGAGATAAGCCTCGAGCAGGGCTGCGAGGGTCGAGCGCGTGGCCAGCACGGCGAGCGGCGCCGCGGCGAAACGTGCCGCTTGGCGCAGCAGCGCGGATTCCTGCTCGGTTAGCGGCCGCAAGATCGACCAGCCAAGCACCGGGCCGTCTGACACAGGACCACCGACATCCTGGTGCACCACCGCGCCGCCAAGTCGCGTCAGCCAATCGCGGCCGACATCGCTCTGCCCGGGCCCGGCCGTGCCCAAAGCCCCGAAGCCCAGCGCCTCGATCACCACTCCAGTCTCCGCCCGCCATAGCCAGGTGCGGCGGGCGATGATCGGATGCGGCACCGCCAGCGTCAGGGCACCGCCGGCGATTGGCAAATCATCGGCGATCAGCCGCGCGCCGAGCGCGGCCAGGAAATGGTCAGCCCCGGTCGCAGTGCTGGCCTCGTCGAGCAGCCACGCAATGGTGCTGGGCAACTTCATGCAGGCACAATGCGGCGGTGGCGGAAACCTATCACCATGCATGGTTACCAAAGTAGGCCGATAGGCAAGAATGTGCTTTCATCAAGGCTGGAGCCTTGCTCCGAGATCTGTCGAAGGAGGCTTCCGATGGTCGAACCGCTCGTCATCCGACGCGAGGTTCAAATAGCGGCGCCGCCGGCGACCGTCTTCGCTTTCCTCACCGATCCGGAAAAAATCCTGCGGTGGATGGGCACGGAGGCGACGGTGGAACCGCATCCCGGCGGCCTTTACCTCGTCAACGTCACCGGCAAGGACATCGCCCGCGGCAGGTTCACCGAGGTCATTCCGGTCCACCGCCTCGCCTACAGCTTCGGGTGGGACGCCCGCGAAGAGGTGCCGCCGGGGTCGAGCCTGATCGAGATCGACCTGATCGATCATGAGGCGAGCGGAACGCTGCTGCGCATGACCCATAGCGGCCTGCCCAACGCGGCGCAGTGCGCCGGCCATGAGCAGGGCTGGACCCACTATTTCGGAAGGCTGGCCGAAGCCGCCCGCGGCGGCGATCCCGGTCCCGACCCCCGCCGCAAGGTAGCCTGACCATCTATATTTCTCCGGCTGACTCGCGGTCCGGACTCCCGAGGGTGCTTCGATGCCTAAAGAATTTGCGAGAGGATTTGCAACAACCCTACGAACGAAACGCCCCACAAGCCAGTGCGAAGCCATGGAATCCCGATGACATAAACCGGCGCATAGGCGAGGCGGCCCCAGAAGAACAATTGGGCACCGAGCGCCGTCACAACGTTGGTCTTGCCGGCAAACTGCGCCACAAGCACGAGTGCCGCGAAGATGGTTAGGCTTTCCAACATATTGCGGTGCGCCCGCTGTGCGCGACCTGCCCATCCCTCAAAAGCCGGCAGATTTTCGCGGTTGCCGACAAACGGCAAAAGCCCAACTTGCGCTATCGCGGCCAAGACGGCGATGAGCATTTGAATCAACGCCAGCGCCGTCGACCAGACCAGCAGCTTAAGTTCGATGGTCATGCGGTTCGACTACGGCGGCGCAGCTGGCGCAGCGACAGCGCGTGCAGCAGGATCGAGCCTGGCACCACGAAAGCAGGGGTCAGCACATTGGGATAACCGTCCAGGCCGATGCTCGGGCCATCCGGAACGATCAGCTGGAACGGGCCGGGCGAGATGATCATTCCCAAGGTGATCGCGACGGCGAGGTCCGCCAAGCCGAAGATGTTCCAGAGGATCGCCGCTTTCCGCCCCTCAGCCGCGCCGGCCGCCAAGGCGATCGCCGCCGGCACGGCAAAGAGGCCCGTCAGCACATCGCCGGTTCCCGCCGGCAACGCCCATAGGCCGGGCAGCAGCCCACGCAGCCAGTAGGCGAGCCATTGGCTGCCGAGGACGCGGTAAAGCTGAAGCGCGACGAGCCACGTCGTCGGCATCGCATCGAGCAGCTGTCCCACCCGCTTCGACAACAGCAACAGCGGAGCGCCGATGATCACCGGCAGGAAGATCGCCGATGGCAGCAACGGTAAGGGGGAGGCGCCCGTGCGAAAGACACCATTGATGGAAGCTGTCCAGGCGATAGCGGCCCACAGCGTGAACGGGACCATGATCGCCAGCCAGGTCGTGCGACGCTGGCCCGGGGTCAGGTCGGTCCGTTCAAGGCCGAGCCACAAGCCGAGCGCGATCAGTCCATGGACCATCAGCCGAATGGCCAGGGCCGGAAGGCCGCTCTCCGGAAGCACTGGCAGCGCGTAGATCAACCATGTCCACAGTACCGTGAATGGGACGGTCCAAAGCAGGCTGCGCCAAACGGGATGCGGCGGGACGATAGCAGCGGGAACAGCATCGGTGGTCATCGGCGGTCCTCTATGTGACTCTCGCCCTTATTGCCGGCGCTCGGGATTGGCCGTGAGCAAGCCGAGTGGCAAGAGCGGACCGACTGCGATGTACTCGTGGTCCACAATATTTTGCTTGGCCAATGGAAGGCCCTCCATGATCGTCTGCGCCTCGGCAACATCCCTGGTATCCAGCAAGAGGACGACTCCGCGACCATCGCCACGCGAATACCACTCACGAATCTTCC
>WNFD01000685.1_pt1 | contig 56442 bp, 57 predicted proteins | sample 5400491 | NCBI WGS metagenome assembly WNFD01 (sample SAMN13153343, study PRJNA577476) | soil metagenome | isolation source: 120 cm saprolite under Douglas fir tree site 2 hole 2 replicate 2 | place: USA:California | collected 2015-04-18 | reverse complement strand
GGCAGGGTGACCTGGCCAAGATGGACTTCGCGACCGTGTGGAAGTCCCGGGATGATCTGCGCGCGAGCTATGCAGGGCAGGGGATCACCCCCGACAAGACGGTCATCGCCTACTGTAATGGCGGACTCGAGTCGAGCCACGTGTACTTCGCGTTGCACGACCTGTTGAGGTACCCGCGCGTTCGCGTGTATGACGGATCGTTTACGGAGTGGTCGGAGCGCGTGGAGCTGCCGGTAAAAACCGGGGACGAGCCCTAGAGTCCAGTGGACAAGATCGGCTATGGGCTCGTCGAAACCATGCGGGTGCACGACGGGCGTATCCCGTTCCTCGAGCGGCATCTGGCTCGTTTGGGGCGCTCGCTCGGCGAGCTTGGCCTGCCCAAACCTTCCCAGGATGTCGTCGCGCTGGTGCAGCCGTTCGCCGGGACTGGAGAGGCCGTCCTGCGTCTCGAAGTGCGCGATGGCCGGGCCAGTGTGACGGTGCGCGAGCTGCCGCAGCTCGGACCGCCGACCCTGATCACCGCATCCGAGCCGCATCAATCGTATCCCCACAAGACCACCGAGCGGGATTGCTTCACCGATGCGGGCCGAGAGGCCGAGGTGGCGGAGGCTGATGACGCGCTGCTCCTCACGCCGGACGGGTGGGTGGCAGAAGGCACCGTGTGGACCGTGTTCTGGTGGGATCGGGATGCGGTGCGCACCCCGGCGCTCGACCTGGGAATTCTGCCAGGGGTCGGTCGGACGCGCGTGCTCGAGCTGGTGAAGCGCGCCGATCAGGGCCGATACCGCAAGCAGGCGCTCGCGGGCAAGAGCCTGTTCCTCACGAATGCGGTGCGCGGCATCGTGCCGATTGCGTCGCTCGATGGGGTACCGGTGCCGGCCGATCCTCGCACCACCGAGCTGGCTCAGCGCTTCTGGCCGACAGCGTGATTCGTTAGATTCTCCCCGGCGCGGTGGCTGTAGCTCAATCGGTTAGAGCGCTGGACTGTGGCTCCAGAGGTTGCGGGTTCAATTCCCGTCAGCCACCCTGTAGGTCCGTAGCTCAATTGGTAGAGCACCGGTCTCCAAAACCGGGGGTTGCAGGTTCGATTCCTGCCGGGCCTGTTTGTGAAACATGAAGCCTCGCAGTGAGTTACATCGCTGCGAGGCTTCTAATTTTCTGGGACGTGTTGCACAGTGTCAGGATTAGTGCCAAATTCGTGCTCAATTCTCCCTCCCTTGGGGGCGAGGCGTGTCGACGCGGGCAAGGCGGAGTCGGGTGTATTGGCGAGCACAAGGGGGAGAGCGGCGCGCGTGGGCTGACTTCCGTGACCTTGGTGGAAAGCGCGAACCTCTCAAAGTCCCTGGGGAAAAGCGGGCAACGACCGACCCCAAGCTTGCTGAGGTCTTGTGCGCGCAGCGCCTCGCCCATGTGACTCGGGACCTCGCCAAAGGCCAAGAGCGCGCGGTTCACAGCCTTCCCCCCAGAGCCCATCTGGCCAAGTTGGTAGAAGAGTACCTCGTCGCGCGGGCGAAGGCGGGCGTGGTCACTGACGAGCGGATCGCGGCGTCTCAAAGCTATCTGACCCGTGCCATCGACTTCTTCGGGCAGCGTGCCGACCTCGCTCAGATCACAACGCGCGACATCCGCAAGTGGGTCGAAGGTCTCCGGACGCGCGAGAATGGGCGAGGTCAGCCGCTGTCTGGCCGGACCGTCCGCTATCATCTGAATGCGCTCAGCCACCTCTATCGATGGGCGAGGGGCGAGGGCTACGTCCCGCAGGGCTATAGTCCTGTGAGTGATCTCACCGAGAAGCCGAAGGTGGAGGATCCGGATAAGGTCTGGCTTGAGGTCCCGGAGGCTTCCCTTCTGCTCGAAGCTGCGCGCACGTACGCGCCGAGCAAGGACTATTCCGCGATCACGTTCGTGTACCCGCTCGTTGCGACGTTCCTGCTAACCGGCGGTAGGCGCTCCGAGGTCTTGGGGCTCGAAGTCGGTGACGTCAGCTTTGACCGCAAGAGGATCACGTTCCGGCCCAACGAGTGGCGTCGGCTCAAGACGAAGAAGAGTCACCGCACCATCCGGCTCTGGCCGCAGTTAGAGAAGATTCTCCGGCCCTATATCTTCGGCGCGAGCGCACCGCCGGGGCGCCTCTTGTTTCCCTCGCCTTCGAGCCGAGTGACAGGGGAGACAGTACTGGATGAGATCCGCCCCCTCATCGATGGCGTCACGGCGTACGCCGGGGAGCTCTACCTCATGGAGGGGACGCAACGCCGGCGCGCGGAGGTGGGCGAGATTCGGACGAAGGCGTTTCGCCACACGTACGCGAGCGCGCGGCTGCAGACACTCGATGAGGGAAGACCGGTGAGCGTTTACACGGTTGCCAAGGAGTTGGGACATTCGGACACTGCCATGATTGAACGGGTATACGGCCATCTCGGTGAAATTCGCCACCGCGCCAAGGTCGTGGAGTATCGGGTGCAGCAGCATGGAAGGCAGCTACGTCGGAGGCTCATCGAGCTACGCGCGCGACAGCGGGCAGGAGCACGGCCGTGAAGGGCGACACGATACGTCGGACCGAAGGTCGTTCAACGTGGGGATGGACCCCGCAGGAACACGCCCGGACCGCGCTCCGCTTACTTGACGAGCTGGAGAACGAACTGCGCGGCGGGGGCGCGATTGCCGCAGGGCACGATTATCCGGTTCACTTGGTCTCTGCCACGCGGCGACAGCTACGACTCGCCATGGTCGCGCTCGACTCGCGACGTTCGAGTCCGAACGGGTGGGCTGGGCATAGGCGCGTAGCGCATAAGCGGGGGTGGGCGGCGACGGTCTTGCGCGGGGCCGTCGGCTGGGGCGCTCTCGCCGTCGGCTTCGCCCTGCGCTGGGTTTGGTGGTACACGCGGGCGGTGTTGCGCGGGCTCGCGAGAGGCTGAACTGCTATTCCAGCGCTTCGGCTCCGGAGGGGGCGACGGCCAGCGACCACTAGCGCTGGCCGTTGATGTTTGAGGCACTTACGCGAGGCGCGCGTCGGCCAGCGCCAGCCAGCGACGGCCACATTGTTACCACTATTGCTACCACGATCCGTTCTCTAGCGAGAGGCGAAGGATTTATCCCATGATCCACAACGAGAGCTGACCTTTTTCGCCTGTCCACTCGCGACCAGTATGCACAAACCCAGCGCCCCCTAGAGTTCGCTTCATGTAGTCATTGTCGGTAGTTGCGAACAGTGGACCGCCGTGCTTCGAGAGTAATTTCGCAACAATTTGGTGAGAAAGGCCCTGCCTCCTGTGCTTGGCGTCAAGAACGACGTAACCAAGCTCCAGAGTGCCTCGATCGAAGGCGATTCCACTCTTGCCCGCAATGTCAGCAGCGTACTTGTGGCGGACCCGCTTAATTGCTCCCACTCCCACAATGGTCGCTCCTCTGCGTACAATGGCCAATGCCGTTGCGAGAGGGAGTTCCCTCTCCGCCGAAGCTGGATCCACTGCATCACCGTTTTTCACTATTGCGACGCACTTCGCAAGTTCCGCCTCGGACAAACCGCTTGGAGTGCAGGCTCTCACATCATAGTCCCGGCTCGGGTTGTCCTTGGAATTCTCAGCCATATACTGCCTCCCGCAGCTCCCTTGAGCCCCAGTCATCCCGCATACGGTCTTTAGCAATAAATAATGAAGAAGGTTGGGCAACCGTCGATTAGTCTTTGGAGGATATCGGCCGACGGGGACTGCCAGGGACCGAGGACTTTTAAACCGCTTCCCGTTCGCCACTAATCGCCGCAAATCCCTGCCACTCAATCTGATGTGTGCCTCGGTGCGCTCCGAAGCGTCGTCGTGCACGTGCGAGCGCAGCTCGGGCGTCCCGCAGTCCGTCCCGCAGTCTTGCTCGAACATCATGGGGGGCAGCGAGACTCGGGAGCCGCACGCTGCTTAGTCCGGCTGGTTCATGCAAGACGAACAGTAGATGAACGCTTGGCGGACTCCGGTCGCGCAGTCACCAGGCTCGCGGCAGTCGACTGTTCTCAGGAGCGCGTGACGGTCAGCGCTCGGCAGGTCCGCGCCCGCGAAACTCAGAAGGGTAGGACGCTTGTTCTCAGAGGCGGTGGACAGCGATCAGGCCTTAGCGCTCATCGTCGGGGCTGTCGCGCGATGCCCGGGGACGTGGGCCGATGTGGGGGCTGGCGACGGCACGTTTACGCGGGCGTTGGCGCAGTTGCTCGGCCCGGATAGCCGCATCTACGCCATCGATCGTGATGCGCGCGCGGTCGCGGCGCTCGCGCGCTGGGCCGCGAAGGAGGCGCCCAACGTCATCCCGGTCAGGGCCGACTTCGCACGCCCGTTTGATCTGCCCGGGCTCGAAGAGCCGAGGCTCGACGGGATCCTGCTTGCCAACTCACTTCACTTTGTCCCCGACGCCGCCGTCGTGCTGGGGCGGCTCACGGCGTGGGTACGCCCGGGCGGCCGAGTCGTCGTCGTCGAGTACGACCGCCGCGCCGCCAGCCGATGGGTACCCCATCCGATCCCACCTGCGCGGTTGGCGGGCCTGGCCGCGTCCGCGGGTCTCACGGCGCCGGCCATCACCGCCACGCGACCCTCGGTATTCGGTGGCGTCCTCTACGTGGCGGGTGCCGACCGGCTCGCTCCTGACGTGCCGCGCGGGATCTGAGCGACCCGTGCGTCGCAGCATCGTCCCAGCGGACCAAGATCCGGCGGGCGACACCTACGCCGGCGGCTGGCTCGGGAGCTCGCTGAGAGGGGTCGCACTTCGCCAAGTGTGTGAAACGTGGCGGAGCTACTGCTCCCTAACGGCGGCTTGAAGCAGTCTGTCGAGAGCGAGCGCAACCCCTGCGGTCACCAAGAGAATCGCGACTCTCTCACCGCTACCGGCCTCTAACTTCGCGGCAGTCTGAACCGAACTCAGGAGCGCCTCTTGGTGGGGGGAGGGGGAAGACACACCTTGCTTCCACTTCGATATGGTCAAAGGGGGTGGACTCCGAGAAGGCTCGCCAGCCGCAAGTGCTTGCGACTCGCACGGCGCGCGGCTATCTCCCAAGGGGAGGCAGTATGGCGCTGACCCCGGCACAACGGAAGCACCTGGAGGCTCGCCTGCTCGAGCAGCGAACACGCGTGGTGGACGCGCTCGCGCGCTACGATCGCGCAACCCGCGACGCGCTCCAACAGGAGCCGGGAGACCGGGGGACGGACACCGCGGACCAAGAGCTGGGTGTCGTGAACGCGGCGCGCGAGACGGCGGAGCTTGCCGAGATCGACGCTGCGCTCGAGCGGCTTTACAAGAGGCCGGAGCAGTACGGGCAGTGCGAGCGCAGCGGAAAGCCGATCCCGTTCGAGCGACTCGACCTCGTGCCGTGGGCGCGGACGTGTGACTAGTGCGACCAGCGTCCGCTGGGGCGCCGTGTTTCTGGGAGGCGCCGTTGCGCTGACTCTCGGTTGCGAGAGCGCCAGAGAAGCCCGGCCGTCCTCTGTTCCCGCTGCTGGTCCGCTGGCCGAGCCCAAATCCCTCAAACAAGTGGGTGTCCCACTCGAGACCACTCGTGCGGCGGTGCCGGCGGACAATCCACAGACTCCTGAGAAAATCGCACTCGGCCAGAAACTATTCTTCGACGGTCGCTTGTCGGTTGATGGAACCATTGCTTGCAGTACGTGCCACGACCCGGCGCGGGCTTTCACTGATGGCAGACCTGTCTCGATTGGCGTCAAAGGTCGCGTCGGCCAACGCAACGCGCCGACGGTTCTCAACGCACTTTACAACAAGACGCAGTTTTGGGATGGGCGTGTGAAGACGCTCGAGGAGCAAGCGGCGCTTCCCGTCGCCAATCCGAGTGAAATGGGACAGCCCAGCCTGGATGTCGCCGTGGCCCGGATCGCGGCCTTGCCTGAATACCAGCAGGCGTTTAGGAGCGTGTTCGGCCGCGCGCCTAGCGGCCCCGATCTCGTGCGTGCCATCGCCTCCTACGAGCGAACCCAGTTTTCATTCGATTCGCCATTTGATCACTTCATCGCTGGTGACAAAAATGCAATTAGTGAGTCCGCCAAGCGAGGCTGGGGGCTTTTCAATACCCGTGCTCGGTGCAATAAATGCCACGCTCTAACGGAAGAGAAGCGGGACGCCACCTACTTCACAGACAACGACTTTCACAACATCGGCATCGGCATCATTCGACACGACGTGGTCGCGCTGGCATGTCAGGCTGAGCAACTGATCAATTCGGGCAATGCGACGGCCGTCGATCATGCTGCCATTCAGACGAACCTGTCAGCACTCGGGCGCTTTCTCATCACGAAGAAAGACGCTGACATCGCGTCTTTCAAGACACCGGACCTGCGCAACGTGCTTATAACCGCGCCGTATTTTCACGACGGCTCGCAAGCGACGCTGTGGGACGTGATGGATCATTACAACAAGGGCGATGGGATACACAACCCCTATCTCGACGGCGATATGCAGCCACTTGCCCTCAATGAGGGACAGATCGACGACGTTGTTGCCCTCCTCGCAACGCTGACGAGCTCGCAGTACATGGAGCAGGGCGCCAAGGAGCTGGTGCGGCAACGCGAACTATCCCGTACCAATCGGCCGCAGCGCGACACGGCCCGGGCTTTCGGGCCGAAACCCACCCAGCCGAAGCCATCCCGTTCTTGTGTCGCCAGGCAGCCCGAGGCAACAGTGAAACGATGACTGGAGAGTTCCCCTACTGCTTATTTGGCCAGTGGAGAAGACGTGAAGCGGACTCGTCGCCGGCGTAGTCAATGGTCGCGAAAGATCGATTCCGGACATTCGCCACGCGCGGAAGTGGCATGGAGCTTCGTCGGCCGACGATGGTAGGCTTTCGCCCTTAATCCCTGCGGCGAGGCAAGCGCGGCATTGCGAAGAGCGAAATGCCGCGCTCCGCGCCAGGATGAACACCCGATGGAGCCTGATCCGAAGAGCATACGTAGTAGGGCAGACAGCTTGCGTGCCCTCGCGCAGCCGGTGGCCGCACCGCTCACCCGCGCGGCAATATTCCTGGTCGTCACGCTGAAACCGGGCTCCGAGAGTCGCACGATCCTCCGGTCATTCAGCGGAGACCTCGGCGGGTTGGTTCGGGCGGTGGAGACTCGCGATCTCGACGCCGCCCTTTCCTGCGTCATGGGGATAGGGTCCGAGGTGTGGGACCGGCTCTTTGGGCCACCGCGGCCGGCGATGCTACATCCGTTCCGGGAGATTCGTGCCGGAGGGCGCCACGCGGTTTCCTCGCCGGGCGACCTGCTCTTTCACATTCGCGCGAACCGCATGGATTTGTGCTTCGAACTGGCGACGCAAATCATGGCGCGCATCGGAGAGGCGGTGACGCCGGCAGAAGAAGTGCACGGCTTTCGTTACTTCGACGACCGCGATCTCATCGGCTTCGTCGACGGAACGGAGAATCCGCGGGGCGACCCGGCGATCGATGCCGTGCTCGTCGGCGAGGAAGACGCTGCGTTCGCCGGGGGCAGCTACGTCATCGTGCAGAAATACCTGCACGATCTCGCGGGATGGAATGCGCTGTCTACCGAGGCGCAGGAACGCATCATCGGCCGCAGCAAGGTGTCGGACATCGAATTGGACGACTCCGTCAAGCCTAGCTCAGCGCACAACGCCCTCACGACGATCGTCGAGGACGGGAAAGAGATCAAGATCCTGCGCGACAACATGCCCTTCGGCCGAGTCACGCAAGGTGAATTTGGAACGTACTTCATCGGCTACAGCCGTTCGCCAAGCACGACCGAGCTAATGCTCGAGAACATGTTCGTCGGGCGACCGCCCGGCAACTACGACCGGCTGCTCGACTTCAGCCGCGCCGTGACCGGAAGCTTGTTCTTCGTGCCGGCGGCGACATTTCTGGAGGACGTGACCGAAGACTAGCCTGCGGATGCGGCCCTCTCCGCCGCGCTCGTGAGCAAGGTGCTGCGCGTCCTGCATTTGCGCGGGTCGGCGAGGATCGGGCGTGGTAGGTCGACGTGCGCGTGATCGCGGCCCCAAACCACGATCTCCGGCACCACCTCGAAGTCAGCCAGTACCGCCGGTAGGGCCCGCAGGGCGTTGTCATAGCAGCGGCCATCACGCGTCCTGATCTGTTCGCAGAGCCGCCATGAGCGCTCATCGTCGACGCGCATCGCCAACTGCGACGAGCGCCGTGCCCAAGCCACCGCGGAGTTGCCGCGATCCTCTCCTTTCGGCTCCCTACATAAAAGTACAACCCGGAGCGCACGCCCCCACGCGGTGGGGTGGTAGTGCGATCTCCGGGTTGAATTCGGAGCAGAGCGGACGTTGCTGGCGAACAGGGCGTCGAACGTGGCGACATCGAGGTCCGGCGTCGCGCCGAACCAAGAGAACCCGGCGTTGTTGACCAACACGTCGATATCGCCGACAGCTTCGACCAGACGCTGGAGGTCGGCTGGATCGCTGAGGTCGGCACCAACGAAGCGCGCCCGGCCGCCCGCAGCGGCAATCGATTCTACCGTCTCGGCGCCTCGGGCGGCATCGCGGCCATGGACGATGACCTCGGCGCCGTCGCGGGCCAGCTGCAAGGCGACTGCACGGCCGATGCCGGACGTCGCGCCCGTCACGAGGGCCTTCTGGCCTTGGAGGTTGCGGGGTTGGGTGGCCGGCACTGTTGCTCTCCGAAATCTTGTGGTTGACAAACCCCTCGGCGCTCACAACAGCGTGGTCAGTGTGATGGTTCCCGACCATGCTTCCGTTGACCCCTCTGGGGCAAACACACCTAGGTGCGCAGCTGATTTGGTCATGATTCGTGCTCCTTGCGTGTATTTAGCTTCCCGGGGCCCACCTCCCCTCAGACCGTCGCTCGAGCCTCGTGCCTGCCTCGCCCGAGCTGGGCGACCTCCCGATGTCGAAAGCAGTTGACCAGATGGTCATTGACCATCCCGACCGCCTGCATGTGCGCATAGATGATCGTCGAACCCACGAAGGTGAAGCCACGGCTCTTCAGATCGTCGCTCATGGCGTCGGATTGGGCGCTGCGAGGGGGGATATCGCCTTCGGCTCTCCAGCGGTTCTGGATCGGGCGACCGTTGACGAAGCGCCACTGGTACGCGTCGAAGCTGCCGAACTCCGCCTGCACGTCTAGGAACGCCTTCGCGTTCTTGATCGCCGATTCAATCTTCGCTCGGTTGCGCACGATCCCCGCATCTGTGAGCAGAGCCGCGACCTTCCGTTTCTCGTAGCGAGCGACCTTCCGTGGGTCGAACCGGTCGAAGGCGCGCCGGTAGGCGTCTCTCTTGCGCAGGATCGTGCTCCAGCTCAACCCCGCCTGGGCACCTTCAAGAACGAGGAACTCGAAAAGCACGCGATCGTCGTGTAGGGGGACGCCCCATTCTTCGTCGTGGTAGGCGATGAACAACGGGTCGGTCCCTGACCAGGGGCAGCGTTTCTTGTTCGCGAGTGGAGCTTGGTTCTTCATCGGCACCACCGTCGTATTGGGCCAGGACTCTTTGAACGAGCGGATGCGAAATGGACTCTCACACGAGGATCACGGGATGATGGCGACCATCGGCGCGCGAGGCGCTGGGCTGTTTCCGCCCAGCGCCTCTGAGTTCCGTCAGACTGCCGCTACGGCGGCGCCTTGCACGGCCTTTGCGGCGGTACGGATCACGTCAATCACAAACTTGGGGATGGAGAGCATCGGGACGTGGCTGCTGTCGACCTCGTAGGTGGTGGCGCCCATACGCTTGGCCATGGCGCGCTCCAGATCGGGATGCACGGTGCGGTCTTTTTTGCCGACGATGTACCAGCTCGGCTTCGACTTCCAAGCGGTTCCCCCGACTCTCGCCTCGAACAGGTCGGGTTTGGGGACGCCCTGGGTCGCCCAAACGAGCTTCTGCTCCTGCTCCGAAAGGTCTCCGCAGAAATACTTCGTGCCCTCCGGACGCAGCCAGATACGTCCATCCACGACTTCGATGTGGGAGAAGACGTCGGTCCTCGGGAATTTGGACTGCTGCGTCTGAGACGTTTCATCGGCGTCCGGAGCGAGAGCGCAGATGTAAACCAGCCCGACAACGCGATCGTCGGTTCCGGCGCCGGTGATGACGCTTCCGCCGTAGGAGTGGCCGACGAGGATTACGGGGCTGCTGACCCGGCCCATCGTTGCTTTCACCAAGGCGACGTCCTCTGCCGTTGTGTTGAGGCCGTACTGCGCTGCAATACACTCATACCCCTCCGCCTGTAGGGGAACGATCAGCTTGCTGAAGCACGAGCCATCGGCCCAGAGTCCGTGGCAGAACACGATGCCTGGTTTCGAATCTTTAGACATAGCGCACCTCTCCGATAAAAGGGTTTTGCTCGACCTACGTTACCCGCCTTGCGGGCATGGCATGCCGGCGCGCACCCACACTTCCAGGGCTGCCACAAACGCTTCGTGCGAAAGCGGTGGAACCGACCGGTCCTTGCCGGGGGCCCACGCCCAGAGGACGAGCGGATCCACCTTCATGTGTTCGATGACCTCTTCGCCCGTGCGACGGCCCCCGTTCCGCGCGGGGTCCTTCATCTGCTCGCAGATCTGCGCCTTGGTCCGGCCTTCCCACTTCATGGACAACGGGGCGAGGTGCCAGGTCGCTACACCTGGCACAAAACCGTCGGCGCTGTTGGTCGCCTGATGGCACGTCTGGCACGGTTGGGTGGGCGCGCCGTGGCTGTCTTTTCCGCGGACGACCAGCGGTCGATGGATCGTGGCGGCGTCCGTCTGCCTGGGAGACTCGTCCTGATGGCAGTTCATGCACCGTGGATGCATGACGACGCTCGCGACCGGGTCGAACGGCGCCGGCTCGGCCGTCTGTGCCGTTGCGCTGCGACCCGAGGCGAGTGAGAGGACGACGATGAACGGAGCAACCCAGCTCATTGCGTGCTCCTCACGCCGAGCGGAGTTGGCGCTCGAGCGGCAGCTTGCGTATCCGCTTGCCCGTCGCCGCGAAGACTGCGTTCGCCAGTGCCGGTGCCGTCACTGCGGTGCCGGGCTCGCCCATCCCGCCGGGTGCCTCAAAGTTCCGCACCAGATGCACCTCGATCGCCGGGCTCTCATTCATCCGCAGCACGCGAACGTTGTGGAAGTTGGACTGCTCCACCTGGCCGTTCTTCAGGGTCACCTCGCCCCACAGCGCGCCGCCGATTCCGAAGATGACCCCGCCTTCGATCTGCGCTTTCACGATGTCCGGGTTCACAACAGTGCCACAATCGACCGCGCAGACGATGCGGTGCACGCGCACCTCCCCCGACGGCGAGACCGCGACCTCGGCGACTTGGGCGACGTAGCTACCCCAGTGCCCAGCGTACATGAGCGCGATGCCACGCCCGCGGCCGGCCGGTAGCGTCGCGCCCCAGCCCGCCTGCTGCGCGGCCAGCTCGAGCACCGCGCGTGCCCGGGGCGCCTTCCCCAACAGCCCGCGCCGGTACTCGAAGGGGTCCTGCTTCGCCGCGGCAGCGAGCTCGTCGATGAAGCTCTCGATCACGAAGGTGTTGTGCGTGACACCGACACCGCGCCAGAAGCCCGTGTTCACCACGGGCTCCTCGTGGCGTACGTACTCGACTTGGATCGCCGGGATGTCGTAGAGTAGATGGACCGCCCCGTCCAGCGCATCGCCGTCGAGCCCGTTCTGGAACGCGGGCGGCGCCCAGCGCGCCAGGATCGACGGGCCCACGAGCCGCTGCGTCCACGCGGTCGGCTGGCCAGCGGCGTCGAGGCCGGCGGCGACGCGGTCGTAGTAGTACGGGCGGAACACGTCATGCTGCACATCTTCCTCGCGGGTCCAGATGATCTTCACCGGCCCCTCGACGTGTTTCGCGATGCGCACGGCCTGGGTGACGTAGTCGTGTTCGAGGCGCCGGCCGAACCCCCCACCCAACAGATGGTTGTGGACCACGACCTTGTCGAGCGGCAGGCCGGTGACCTGGGCGGCCGTCGCCTGCGCGCGCCCCAGGACCTGCGAGCCGGTCCACACCTCGCAGCTGTCCGGCCGCACGTGCACCGTGCAGTTGATCGGTTCCATCGCCACATGAGCCAGGAACGGCGCCTCGTACACCGCCTCGAGCTTCGCCGCCGCGCCTGCCAGCGCGGCCGTGGCGTCGCCCTCTTTGCGCGCCACCACACCCGGCGTTTCGGCCGCGGCCGCGAGCTCGCGCACGACGTCCTCGGTGCCGATCGTCGCGTTCGGCCCGTCGTCCCAGCGGATGGCGAGGGCCGCGAGCCCCTGCTTCGCCGCCCACATGTGGTCCGCCACGACGGCGACCACCTCCTCCAAACGGACGATCTGGCGCACGCCCGGGACGGCCCTGGCCTTGGCGTCGTCCACGGCGGCGACCTTGCCGCCGAGCACCGGGCTCGCGGCGACCGTGGCGATCTTCATTCCAGGCAGCCGCACATCAATGCTGTACTGCGCGGTCCCGTTCACCTTCGCCGGGGAATCGAGCCGCTTGGCGGACGTGCCGATGAGCTTGAAGTCTTCCGGCCGTTTGAGCGCGACGTTGTCCGGAATCGGAAGCTCCGCCGCGCGGGCGGCGAGCGCGCCGTAGCCGAGCCGGCGGCGGCTCGGGGCGTGGATCACCACGCCGCGCTCGGCATGACACGTCGCGGGGTCCACCTGCCAGCGCTCCACCGCCGCGGCGATGAGCATCGTCCGCGCGGTCGCCCCCGCACGCCGCATCGGCTCGTACAGGCCCAGCACGGAGGTCGAGCCGCCCGTTGCCTGAAAGTGAAAGACCGGATTTGCATAGCGCTTCTCATCGGGCGGCGCGTGCTCGAGTCGCACCTGGTCGAGCCCGACCTCGAGCTCCTCCGCCAGGAGCTGCGGCATCGCCGTGTACGTGCCCTGTCCCATTTCGACCTGTCCCATGATCAGCGTCACGCGGCCGTCCGTGCCGATGCGAATGAACGCGTTCGGCGCGAAGACCGATGCCGTCTCCTGTGCGCCGGCCGTCCACCAGGTCCACCCCAACAGCAGCCCACCGCCGGCGGCGGCGCTCACGACGAGAAATTCCCGGCGCGACACCGGACTCATGGTTTGCCCCTCGTCGCGTGCTTGATGGCCGCGCGGATGCGGGTATAGGTGCCACAGCGGCAAATGTTGCCCGACATCGCCTGGTCGATATCGCTGTCGGTGGGCGAGGGGTTCTTCGCTAGCAACGCGGTGGCGGCCATGATCTGACCGGACTGGCAGTAGCCGCACTGCACGACCTCGAGGTCGAGCCACGCCCGCTGGACCTTCTTGCCGACGGATGTGGCGCCGATGCCCTCGATGGTGGTGATGGCATGGCCGACCGCGGCGCTGACCGGCGTGACGCACGATCGTCGTGGTATGCCGTCGAGGTTCACGGTGCAGGCGCCGCACAGTGCGGCGCCGCAGCCGAACTTGGTGCCAGTCATGCCGAGCAGGTCCCGCAAGACCCAAAGCAGGGGCATATCGGGTGGCGCATCGACGGAGTGACGTCCGCCGTTGATGGTCAGTGTGATCACGGGCTCAGCTCCATGGTGATCTTGGCTCGCCCCGGCCCTCTTCCCGACCCATCCACTCCCGGATGTATGGCGCGCAATGCACCAGCGCGACGCCGTCGGATTCGCAGGCGACGAGAAAGCGCACGACCGCGACGTCCACCAGCGTCACCTCGTCCAGGTCGAGCACGAGGCGCGGCCGGAGTCTCCGGACCTGGGCTTCGAGCTCGCCCAAGTTCCCCGACTCGAGGCGGCCAATGAGCCGGAGTATCGCCGTCTGGCCGTCGGATGCCTTTTCGATCTTCAGGGTCACCTGCGGGAGGGAGGCAAACACCAAGCCACGGCTAAGTGGTCTTGCGGCGACTACTTGAGTTCAGCGAGGGTGTCGACCCATCGGCAAATGTCGAATGGTCGGCACCGGAAGCGGGTGTGAAGCCTTACCGTTTCCGAAAAGAGTGCTTGTCGATGCGCAGGGCTTTGATCTTCGACTCGAGCGTCGTGCGGGGAATGCCGAGCTTCGCGGCTGCCCCCACCGTACCGCCGATCCGTCCGTACGACGCCGCGAGCGCGGCTTCGATCAACGCTTTCTCGCCATCGGCGAGCGTGGTCACGTCGCTCGCCATGTCCTTGGAGCGCTGGCTCGGTTTCCCCTTGAGCCACGACTCATCGATGGCGAAGGTCCCGCCCTCGCACAGGATCACGGCGCGCTCGATCACGTTCTGCAGCTCGCGCACATTCCCTGGCCAGTCGTACGCTTGCAACAGCTCCAACGTCTGCCTTCTGATGGTGCGGATGCTCTTCCCGGCCTGCGTGGCGTAACGCTCGATCAGGTATTGCGCCAGGACCGGAATGTCGTCCCGGCGCTCGCGCAGGGGCGGGATCCGGATGGGAAAGACGTTCAACCGATAGAAGAGGTCCTGACGAAACTCACCACGCTCGACAGCGGCCTCGAGATCGCGGTTCGTGGCGGCGACGACTCGCACATCGACGGTAATCGGATGACTGCTCCCCAGCCGTTCGATCTCCCGTTCCTGAAGCACGCGCAGCAGTGCGATCTGGGTCTCGGGGGGGAGCTCCCCGATTTCGTCCAGGAAGATCGTGCCGCCGTCCGCGGCCTCGAACCGCCCGAGTCGCCGCTGGACCGCGCCGGTGAACGCTCCCTTTTCGTGGCCGAACAACTCGGACGCGATGAGCGACGCCGGAATGGCCGGGCAGTTCACCCGGATGAACGCGCGGCTCGAGCGTCGGGACCGCTTGTGAATGGCGCGGGCGACGAGCTCCTTGCCGGTCCCAGTTTCACCGAGGATGAGCACTGTGGAATCGGTCGTAGCCACCTTCGCCACTTGCGCCAGCACGCGCTGCAGGGCGGGGGATGAGCCGATGATCTCCTCGAACATCGAGGCGCGGTCGATGTCTTCGCGCAGCGCGAGATTCTCGTTTCGCGTCCGCTCTTCGGCGCGCTTGCGATCGTCGATGTCCGTGCCCGTGGCGTACCAGCGCACGGTGCGCCCGTGTTCATCTCGCACGGGATTGTACTGCACCAGGAACCAGCGATACTGACCGTCATGACGGCGGGCGCGCTGCTCCAGGTCGAACGGCACGCCCCCCGCGAGACCGTTCCGGCGCTGGTCCAGGAGCCGAGCGACGTCTTCCGGATGAAAGACGCGGGTCCGGAAATCGACGGCCATCACTTCATCGATCGTGAGTCCGGTGTATGCTAGCACGGACCGGTTGGCGTACAGCGCCGCTCCGTCCGGAGAGAGGACGACGATCGTCTGCGGGATGGCATCCACAATCCCGCGCGCTTCCTGCTCGGACAACGATGCGGTGGCCGTCAAGTACTCATCTCTCTCTTCTCGGTTCCAGCTGACTGGACTCGCGTCCTAGATATACTTGGGGGCACGGTCACCGGCCATAGCGCAGGGTTTCGATCAGCGCCGAGAGCGTCGCCGGCAGCTGCCGGTTGCATGGGATAATGGAGGAAGAAGCCCGGGAAGGGTGGGCACCAACGATGGCAGGAACGGTGGGCATGATTCACAGCCATCTGGGCGGCGAGCGGTGTTTCTACTTCTTCCCGGGCACTCGAGTCGCAAGCTCCGACGCAAAGTCCTTCGCATACAGTCGTACTCCATCGACGCGATCATGTGTGGAGACAGCGTCGTATGGGTGAATCGCGATCTCGTGCAGCGGGAGCTGGCGCTCACCGACAGGCCCATGCCACAGGCCAGTGAGCTGGCCCCTGCTAACCGTGTGCGCGACGGGTCCCGAACCAGTGTGCGGGCCGAGCCGGCCCCGTGAACGAAGTGCAGCGGTTTGCGGAGCATTCTAAGCGCATGCCGGCGACGTTCGACCGCCTGATGCACGTACAGGGGGTCCGCACGGGCGGCTAGTTCCAGCGGCAAACATTCCGGCAAATCGCCTTCTAATCACAACAGGCAGCGCCGATTAGAGCCGCGCAGCGGATGACCAATCCGCTGAGCTGTCGGCGGCCTGCACCCGACGGCAAATTCTGACTACGGGCAACGCGCCTATCGGCTGGACCGGCCCTGGCAGTGCCAGGATTAGTGTCAACGCCGGCGTTGTCCAGCGACGCCGGCGTTGCTGGCCCGGACCTAAGTCCCTGAAAATCAACAAAGGCTTCAACGCCGGCGTTGCTGCGGCTACGCTCCAAAACCGGGCGTTGCAGGTTCGAGTCCTGCCGGGCCTGTCAGGGGAACGCGAAGCCTCGGAGCGATTTAGTCGCCTCGAGGCTTCTCGTTTTCTAGGCCCAAGTTGCACAGTGCCAGAATTAGTGCCGATGGTGATTGGTCCATCGTTTGGCCCCACCACCGTAAGCGGTCGAGTTGGGCACGGTTCAGCGTGACCACGGTGCTCGCCTGTCGGCTCCCGCGCACTTCTGCTCAGACCTCGGCACGCCACCGTGCCGGCGCCACCCCACCCCATTAGATCGTTGCGCACCGAACGCTCAGCGGTGCAGCGACTTGCCCTTACAGAGCCGGCGTTGGCCGCCGACTGGCACAGGGCGTGCGAACGCTGCGCCGGCGGCAGGCGCACGGCAACTGTCCGGCGGAACGGAGGGCGGAGATGTCTGGTTCTCGTGATGTGCGGCGGCCGCGGGCCCTCACGGCGTCAGCTTGGGTCGTTGCCGTGCTCGGCGCTGCGTCCGCCAAGACTCCGGCGCTGCTCCTCACGCCGGCGCCCGGGACGCGATGATGCGACTGACGCCCGCTTTCACAGCGGCGGTGGCTCTCACGCTCGCGGCGTGCACCTCGGTGCCCCGGGTCCGCACGGCGGTCAGTCCCGACCGCGGCATCGGAGGCCTCCACACCTTCGCCATTCTGCCTGCACCACGGCACGTCGGCGAAACCGAGGGGTCGAGTGCCCCGATGGTCGACAACTCGGGTGCGAACCGCGCGCTGCGCGACGCTCTCCGTGAGGCGTCCACGAGGCGGGGCTACGCGGTCGGCGACAGCAGCCCGGACTTCGCGGTCGCGTACTATGCGACTACCAAGGACAAGCTCGACATCATGCGCTGGGATTACGGCTACCCGTGGTGGCCGCGTTGGTGGCGCGGCTGGGGTCCGCGGGGGCCGGTCGGCCCGATGGAGGAGACCGACTACGCGCCGGGGACCGTAGTCGTGGACGTGATCGATCCGACGACCAGAGAGCTGCTCTGGCGGGGGAAGGGATTCGCTTCGCTCTCGGACCACGGGCGGGCGTACGAGCTGGGCCTACAGAAGGCGTCCGCGGCGATCGTCGCGAAGTTCCCTCGCGCCCGGCGGGGCTAACGCAGTCTGCCAGCATGGCCTTCTCAACGCCACCGCCAGACACGAGCGATGTCCGCAACGGAATTCCCTACCGTCGCCTGGGGCGCACCGGGGAAATGGTGTCGCTGGTCGGTGTGGGCGGCTACCACCTCGGGAGGCAAGCCGACGAGCAGGAAACCGTCCGCATCGTCCGCACGGCCATCGACAACGGCATCAACTTCCTCGACAACTGCTGGGACTACAACGGTGGGGCGAGCGAGCTCCGCATGGGAAAGGCGCTGCGCGACGGCTACCGCGACAAGGCGTTTCTCATGACCAAGATCGACGGTCGCAACAAAGAGAGCGCGGCGCGGCAGATCGACGAATCGTTACAGCGGCTGCAAACCGACCGCATCGACCTCATGCAATTCCACGAGGTCATCCGGATGACCGATCCCGAGCGCGTGTTCGCCAGGGACGGCGCGCTGGAAGCGGTGCTGGCGGCGCAGCGCGCGGGCAAGGTCCGCTATATCGGTTTCACCGGCCACAAGAGCCCTGCTATCCACCTGCGGATGCTCGACACCGCCCGGGCGCACGGGTTCACATTCGATGCGGTGCAGCTGCCGTTGAACGTGATGGACGCGCATTACGACAGCTTCGCGCGGCAGGTCGTGCCCCGGCTCGTCGACGAGGACATCGGCGTGCTCGGGATGAAGCCCATGGGTGATCCGTTCGTCCTGGTGAGCGGTGCCGTGACGGCCGTGGAATGCCTCCACTATGCCATGAACCTGCCGACGAGCGTGGTGATCACCGGCTGCGATTCACTGCCGGTGCTCGAGCAGGCGCTGCACGCTGCCCGCAGCTTTCGCCCGCTGAGCGAGCCGACCGTAGCGGCGCTGCTCGAGCGGACGGCGCATGCCGGGCGCGACGGAACGTACGAGCTGTACAAGACGACCCATCATTTCGATGGCACGTACCAGAATCCACAATGGCTGGGGTGAGACAATGCGCGTGGGCTTTATTGGACTAGGAGCGATGGGGGGTCGCATGGCAGGCCAGTTACTCGCGGCCCACCACGACGTCGTTGTGTACGACCGGACCCGGGAGAAGGCGCGGCCCTTGGAGCAACGCGGCGCGCAGGTCGCGGCGACGTCGCGAGAGCTCGCGGCCGGCGTCGACATCGTGTTCTCGAGCATCACGAACGACGCCGCGCTGGAGCAGGTGATGTTCGAGCCCGACGGGGTTGTGGCGGCCGCTCGCGCCGGGGCGACCCTGGTCGACATGAGCACCGTGAGCCCACGCACCTCGCGTCGCCTGCACGAAGCGGCCCGCAGCAAGGGAGTCTCCGTGCTCGACGCTCCCGTCTCCGGGAGCACCGTCCAAGCGGAGCAGGGGCAGCTCGTGATCTTCGTGGGAGGTGAGGAGGACGTGTATCGGAAGTGCCAGCCGATCCTCGCCGTGCTGGGCAGCAAGACGTTCTATCTCGGGCCCAGCGGCGCCGGCGCGACCATGAAGCTGTGTGTCAACACGCTGCTGGGGCTGGGGGTTCAGGCGCTGGCCGAGGCGATCGCGCTCGGCATGAAAGCCGGGCTGCCGCGCGAGCGGTTCCTGCAGGTGCTGGGCGAAACCGCCGTCGTCTCGCCCAGTCAGAAGTCCAAGCTCGAGAACGTGCGCAAGGACGACTACCCAGCGGCGTTCGCGCTGCGGCTGATGTTCAAGGACTTCGGGTTGATCGTGGAGACGGCGATGGAATTGTCGGTCCCGATGCCGGCGACGGCCGCGGCCGTCCAGGTGGCCGCCGCGGAGCACGCCCGCCAGGTGGCCGCGCACAGCGATGAAGACTTCTCAGTGGTCGTCCGCGCGATGGAACGGTTAGCCGGCGTCGGCTAGTTACGCGCTCGCCGCCGCGTCCTTGACCCGCACTCGTACCTGCCGCGGCAGCGCGAACGCCGCGACGAAGGTGGCGGTCAGAAGCCCGATGTTCCACGCCAACGCATCGTCCAACGCCCGCCCGTACGCAATCGACCCGGGATTGGGGCCGAGCGCCACCAGGAAGACACTTCCTATCACCGCCACGCCTAGCGCGAAGGACAGCTGCTGCAGCATGGTGACCACCCCCGACGCGGAGCCCGCCTCGGCCGGAGGCACGTCTACCAGGATGAAGTTGACGAGTGGCGCCTGCAGGCTCCCCTGTCCGAACCCGTAGATGAGCAACGGCAGGATGTAGGCGAGCAGGGACGTGTCCACCGCAGCGCTGCGCACCACGGCCATCAGGGTCAGGAGTCCGGTGACCATGAGTCCGGCGCCGAGCTGCAGAATCGCGCGACCGAGGCGCGGAGCGAGTCGCGCCGAAGCGAACGAGGCCGACAGGAAGCCGATCGCAAAGGGCAGGAAGCGGAGGCCCGCAGCGCGCGGGGTCAGGTCCAACCCGCTCTGGAGGTATTCGGTCAACAGCACCAAGAAGGGCGCCAGCACGGAAAAGAAGCTGAGGCCCACGCCCAGTCCGACCACGAACGACCGATGACGGAACAGCGATAGCACGAGCAGCGGCGACCCACCCTGGTCCGTCTTCCAGCGCTCGTAGCGCAGGAACACGACCAGGAGGACGACCGCGCCAGCGAGCGAGAGCCAGGTCCACGTCGGCCAGCCCGCGGCTTCCCCGCGGATCAATGGGTACAGGAGCAGCGCCAGCGCAGCGGACAAGAGCACGACACCGGCCGGATCGAGCTTCAGGCCGGCCGGTGCGCGCGATTCCCGGACCAGCAACCAGGCGAGGGTAATGGCGACGACGCCGAAGGGGAGGTTGACGAGAAACACCGGCCGCCATCCGAGCCCCCACAGGTCGGCGCTGAGCAGGAGGCCGCCCAGCAGCTGGCCGGCGATCATCCCGAACCCGATCGTCATGCCGTACACCGCGTAAGCGAGACTCTGCTCCCGAGGCGGGAACGTCACCTGAATGAACGACAGCGCCTGCGGGACCATGACGGCGGCGAAGGCTCCTTGCATCAGACGTGATCCGACGAGCGCAGTCGGCGAGCGGGCGAGTCCGCACAGCGCGGACGCGATGGTGAAGCCTATCATGCCGATCACGTACATCCGCCGGCGACCGTAGAGGTCGCCGAGCCGACCTCCCGTAATCAGCAATACCGCGAACGAGAGCGCGTACGCCGCCACGATCAGCTGGATCTCGTCGAAGCTGGTCCCCAGCCCCCGTTGAATGGATGGGATGGCAATGGTGACGACGTTGAAGTCGAACGCCGCGAGGAACACGGCGGCCAGCATCACGGCCAGCGCGTACCAGCGCCGAGAGTCGATGGACATGACCTGTCGCTTTGCAGGCACCATGCCAGTAGCAGCGACCTTGCTCAGCCTTGGTCTTCATCTGCGTTAGTGTCGGCTTCCGCGCACTTCTGCTCGACCTTCCGCAGGATCCGCCCCGGCGCAGCGGAAGCGAGCCAACCCTCCCGCCAGTGAACGCGCGGCACGGTGGCCACTTACTTGAGCAGCCCCCCTCGCGCTGGCGGCTGGCATGCGGCGTGCGAAGACCCCGAGTCATGACAACCGCCATCACCTTGAGCTTGCCTGAACCGGCGTACCTGCGCTGCCTGCGTGTCCTGGCGGCGTGGTGGTGCCTGGGCTCGAGCGCCCTGCAACCGCAGGTGCTGATGCGTTATGAGGCGCAGCCGTGAAGGCCCCGCACTTCCGCGCGGCGGTCGGGACGGCGGGCGTGATGGCCCTGCTCGCGGCGCACCTCGCGGCCGCCGGCGCGGCGTCGATGACGGCCCGTGGTCTGGCCCTTTCGGATCAGGCGCGCCGCTATCTCACGCTGGCTTACCGCTCGCCCACCGAGTTCATGGGTTGCATGATCGGCGAGGTCCGCGGGGCGGTGGTGTACGTACAGCGCGTGGCCCCCGCGGACGTAGATCCGACCCAGTCAACCCGTACTCACGTGCTGCCGCGGCAAACGTGCGAGGAGGCGGGCTGGGTGGGGACGGTGGGAATGATCCACAGCCACCCGGGCGGCGAGCGCTGCTTCTATTACTTCCCCGGCACCGAGGTCGCGAGCTCGGACGCCGAGTCGTTCGCGCGGCAGCCGTATCCGGTGGACGCGATCATGTGCGGCGACAGCATCGTGTGGATCAGCCGCGATCGCGCCCAACGACAGGTGCGACTCGCGGACGGGCCGGCCCCGCTGGCCCTGGACCATCAACCCGGGAATCGGGTGCACACGGGGACGCTGGCGGCGAGGGGAGAATGAACAGGCGAGCAGCCGTCCTGCTCGCATCCTTGTGGGGGTCGACCGCGCCGGAGACGTTGCGCGACCCGGCCGTGGTGGCGAGCCATGACGGCGTGCTGGCGCTGACGCTCACCGCCGCGCGCCGTCCGGTGCAAGTCGGGGGGCGGCCGGTCACCGCGGAGGTGTACAACGGGAGCTACGTCCCGCCGACGCTACGCGTGCAGCCGGGCGACGTGGTCCGGCTGCGGCTCGTCAATGCGCTCGACGAAACCACGAACCTCCACATGCACGGGTTGGCGGTCTCGCCGCTCGGCAGCTCCGACGACGTGTTCCTGCACATCGCGCCCGGCCAGGCGCAGGACTACGAGATCCGCATCCCTGCCACCCACCCACCGGGGCTGTACTGGTACCACCCGCACCCCCACGGCCGCTCCGATGACCAGGTGAGAAACGGCATGTCCGGCGCGCTGATCGTGGAGGGCCTGCTCGACCCGTTTCCGGAGCTGCGTGACTTGCCCGAGCACGTGCTGCTGCTCAAGGACGCGCAGATCGGGGACGGGAAAGTCGTGCATCGCGAGATCGGCGACGACGCCGTGCGCACCGTGAACGGCATGCTTAACCCCACCATCACGCTCCGCCCGGGCGAGACGCAGTTGTGGCGCATCGGGAATGTAGGAGCGGATCTATACTACCTGCTCACACTCGACGGGCACCGCTTTTTCGAAGTGGCGCGCGACGGCCACCGCCTCGCCCGCCTGGTGCCGAAGCGGCAGCTGCTGCTCGAGCCGGGAGCGAGAGAGGAAGTCCTCGTGCAGGCGGCCGGCCCCGGGACCTATCAGCTCCGGACCGCTGCCTTCAACACCGGGCCGCAGGGCAACCACTACCCAGCGGCCGTGCTCGCGACCGTGCGCGTGGAAGGTGCCGCAGTCCCGCCGCTCACGCTTCCCAAGCGGCTGCTTCCCGTTGCCGACCTACGCCGCCGCATCACGCATCGCCGCACGATCGTGTTCTCCGAATCGGCCGACGGCGACAAGTTCTTCGTCGACGGCCGCACCTTCGACCCCAGCCGCCTCGACACGCGCGTCAAGCTCGGCGCGATCGAAGCATGGACCATCCGGAACGAGTCCGGCGAGCTGCACGACTTCCACATCCACCAGACGCACTTTCAGATGACGGAGGTGAACGGCGTGCCGCAACGGTTTGACGGTTACCGGGACATCGTCAACGTCCCGGTGCACGGCGAGGTGAAGGTGATCATCCCGTTCACCGATCCCGCCATCGTCGGCAGGTTCGTGTACCACTGCCACCTGCTGTCGCACGAGGACAAGGGGATGATGGCGACGATCGAGGTGATGCCGTGAGCCCATGAGTTGGACACATGTGGGCATCGTCATCGGGTCGCTGTGGGGACTGTTCGTCGAGGATGCGAGCCTGACGCTCGGCATCCTCATCTGGCTCGTGATCGCTGCATTCGCGCTTCCGGCGCTGGGGCTGCGCGACAGGTGGGGCGGGCCGGTGCTGTTCGTGCTGATCGCCCTCGTCCTCCTGGAGAACGTGCGCCGCAGCGCTCAGCGTCAACCGGGGGGACCATGACCCAAACGCACGAATCGCGCCTCGCGAGAGCGCTGCTGGTCCAGACCGTGGCAACCGGGCTGATCGATGCCGTCAGCTATCTCGCCCTCGGGCACGTGTTCACCGCGAACATGACGGGAAACGTCGTGTTCCTCGCCTTCGCCGTCGCGGGCGCGCCGGGCCTGTCGATCCCGCGGTCGGCGGTTTCGCTCGGCGCATTTCTCGCCGGTGCCGTGGCTGGTGGCAGGCTGGCGGCGCGCCTCGGGACGGGTCCGCGACACCGCTGGGTCGCTACGGCGTTTGCTGTGGAAGCCGTGCTGCTGCTCGTCGCCGCGTTGGCCGCGGGCACGCGGACCGCGCCGTTCGCGGCATACGGCGCCATCGTGCTGACCGCGCTCGCCATGGGCGTGCGAAACGCCACCGTACGGAAGCTCGCATTGCCCGACCTCACGACCACCGTCCTCACCTTGACACTCACGGGGCTGGCGGCGGATTCGGCCCTCGCGGGCGGTGCCAATCCGCGAGCGTGGCGACGTGGGGCATCTGTCCTGAGCATGTTCTTGGGGGCAGCGGTAGGCGCGCTCCTGCTCCGGCATTCACTGGTGCTGCCCCTCGTCGTCAGCAGCGTCCTGTCATCGAGCTGCGCCATCGCCGTCGCCCTGACGCGACCCGACGCGGATGCTGCACCAGCACCATCAGCTCCCGCGTAGCACCGGACCGGATGGCGGGCACACTCACGTCTCGAGGCCGAACCGCTGCATCCGGGTATACAGTTTGGTGCGCGTGAGGCCGAGCAAGCGCGCGGCCTTGGACTTATTCTGGCCGGCCTGCTTGAGCGCGCCCTCGATCAGGGTGCGCTCCATTGCCTCGAGGTCCACCCCATGAGCCGGAAAGTCCTCGACGACCGGTTGGGCGGCCGATAGCGACGGTGGGGGCGCGGTCGCCGCCGACTCGGCGTGCCACGGCAGATGCTCGGGATTGATGAGGCCCCCTTCGCACAGAATCAGCGCCCGCTCGACCGCGTTGCGCAGCTCGCGCACGTTCCCGGGCCACGCATAGGCGAGGAACTGGTCGCGCGCCTCGCGCGTCATTCCCGCCGCCGGCCGCCCGATGACCACCGGCCCCAGCTGGTTCAGGAAATGGTCGAGCAGCGGCAGGATGTCCTCCTTGCGCTCCCGCAGCGACGGCAGGTGGATCGCGAACACGTGGAGCCGATAGTAGAGATCCTCGCGAAACGCTCCCCGGGTCATCGCCACCTTCAGGTCGCGATTCGTGGCGGCGATGACCCGCACGTCCGCCTTGAGCGTGCGGGTGCCGCCGAGGCGCTGAAACTCCCGCTCCTGGAGCACCCGCAGGAACTTCGCCTGCACGGCGGGGCTCATCTCGCCCACTTCGTCGAGAAATAGCGTCCCGCCCGCCGCCTGCTCCAGCCGGCCCGCCCGCGCCGCCACGGCGCCGGTGAAAGCCCCTTTTTCGTACCCGAACAGCTCTGACTCGAGCAGCGCCTCGGGGAGCGCCGCGCAGTTCAACGCGACGAACGGCCCCTCCGCCCGGCGCGACCCGCGGTGGATCAGGTGCGCCACGACCTCCTTGCCCGTCCCCGACTCCCCGGTCAAGAGCACCGTCGTCTCGACACCGGCCACCTTGGCGGCTTGCGCCAATACTTCACGCCACGTTCTCGACGTCCCGATCGCCTGATGTCCTTCCGCCGCATCCAGCTCCGCCGCAAGCCGCGCCACCCGCCCTTCGAGCTGCACGGCGCGCTCCTGGGCCTCGGCGCGCCGCCGCTCTTCCTCGGCCAGCCGCTCGTGTGCGAACGCCAACGCCACGAGGTCGGCGATGCGCCGCCCCGGTGGCACGTCCGCTTCCGTGTAGGGATCCGGCGCGCGGGAGAGGAAGTTCAGAAAGCCCAGCACGTCCCCACGCAAGCGCACGGTCAACCGCAGCCACGACGGGTAGCCCAGCGGGACCCAGGGCGGACCGCCGTGCCATTGGAGCGGCTCCTCGCTGCCGCTCGAAGCCGTGCGCACCAGTCCCTCGAGCCCCGCGGTCTTCCCCGGCGGCATCCGGACGCGTCGAAAGATCGCGAAGTCTTCATGGGCCAAGCTGGGTGATGGCGGCGCGAAGGACGTCCCGAGGAGCGCGGCCCGTTGGTCATCTTCCGAGACGGCCACGACGCGGTAGCGCTCGCCGTCCTCCGTGACCAAGCCGAACACGAGGCAATCGTGCGGGACCGTTTGGCGGGCCAGCGCCGAGATCCGAGCAAACACCTCCTGCACATCGAGGCTCTGCGCCAGGACGTTCAGCAGCGGTCCGAATGTTGCTTCGCTCGCGTCGACGGCCATCTCACAGGGCATTCTACTCGCCGGTCCCTGTCCCCGCACTCCCGCCCTTACGTCCGCGCCCCGCCTCGCCATTTGACACCTGCCGGCCCGCCAATAGGATTGCCCGTATGCCGATTGCTACCGAGCCGATTGGTAGCATTCCCAGACCCCCCGAGCTCGTCGAAGCGACGCGGCAGCTCGCGTCTGGGCGGATCTCGCCGGACACGGTGAGACCCATGTACGAGCGAGCGATCCGCGACACGATTCGACGCTTCGAGGCCACCGGGTCTCCCGTTATTACCGATGGAGAACAGTCCAAACCGAGCTTTGTCACGTATCCAATCCACGGGCTCGAGACCCTCGCGCCCGACGGCGTCACGATCCCCTTCGCTGACGGTCATGTACGCCAGCTCCCGCGCCTGACCGCGGGTCCGTTTCGGTACCGGACCTACGCGGACTCCTTCCTGCAGGAGGCAAAGAAGCACGCCCGGGTTCCAATTAAACAGGCGGTCATCTCGGCCTCGGCGCTGAGTCTGCTCTATCCTCCGGACGGCGTCCCAGGATACCCGCGAGACGCGTTCCTGGACGACCTCGTTGGCGAGGCCGAGCGCGACATCCGTGGTTGCCTGACCCAGGGTGCCCACGCCGTGCAGATCGACTTCACCGAAGGCAGACTCGCGGTCAAACTCGACCCGTCGAAGCAGCTACTCAGCGCCTTCGTCGCCCTCAACAACCGCGTGCTGGAACGGTTCACTCGCGCGGAGCGGAAGCGGATTGGCGTCCACACCTGCCCCGGCGGCGACAAAGACTCGACTCATAGCGCGGACGTGGACTACGGCCAGCTCTTGCCCAGCCTGTTCGAGCTCAAGGTCGGGAACTTCTACCTCCAGCTCGCGAGCGAGCAGGACCGCGGCCGAGTCCTCGGCATCATCAAGCAGCACGCGAAGCCCGACCAGACAATCTTCGTCGGCGTGATCGATCCGATCGATCCGAGAATTGAAACACCCGAAGAAGTACGTGATCGCGTTCTGGAAGCCGCCGAGTTCATCCCCCTCTCCCAGCTGGGGACAACGGACGACTGCGGCTTCGCGCCGTTCGGCGACGACGCCTCCACCGGTCGCGACACGGCGTTCGAGAAGATCAGCGCGCGGGTGGCCGGCACGAAGCTCGCCGCCCAGGCGCTCAGAGCTTGATGGAGCCTACGCGAGGCCGAAGCGCTCCATGCGGCTGTAGAGCTTGCTGCGGCTCAGCCCGAGCAGCTTGGCCGCCTTGGACTTATTCTGACCGGCCTGTTTGAGCGCGCCCTCGATCAGGGTGCGCTCCATCGTCTCGAGGTCCACCCCGTCAGCCGGAAACTCCTCGACGACCGGCTGGGCGGCCGATAGGGGCGGTGCAGGCGCGCTGCGCGCCGACTCGCCGTGCCACGGAAGATGCTCGGGGTTGATCAGACCTCCCTCGCACAGAATCAGCGCCCGCTCCACCGCGTTGCGTAGCTCGCGCACGTTGCCTGGCCACGGGTAGGCCAACAAATGCTCGCGCGCCTCGCGCGAAATCCCCGCGGCCGGCCGTCCCAGCACCACGGGCCCGAGCTCCTGCACGAAGTGCTCGAGCAGCGGGAGGATGTCCTCCGGGCGCTCCCGCAGGGGCGCCAGGTGGATCGCAAACACGTGGAGCCGATAGTAGAGATCCTCGCGAAACGCTCCCTTGGTCATCGCCATCCGCAGGTCGCGGTTCGTCGCGGCGATCACGCGCACGTCGGCCTTGAGCGTCCGCGTGCCGCCGAGGCGTTGAAACTCCCGCTCCTGGAGGACCCGGAGGAACTTCGCCTGCACGGCCGGGCTCATCTCGCCGACTTCGTCGAGAAATACCGTTCCGCCCCCGGCCTGCTCGAGCCGTCCCGCCCGCGCCGATACGGCCCCGGTGAAGGCGCCTTTCTCGTAACCGAACAGCTCCGACTCGAGCAGCGCCTCCGGCAGTGCGGCGCAGTTCAGCGCGACGAACGGCCCCTCGGCCCGGCGCGAGCCCCGATGGATCAGGTGCGCCACGACCTCCTTGCCGGTCCCCGACTCTCCGGTCAGGAGCACAGTCGTCTCGGCGGGAGCCACTTTCGCCGCGTGCGCTAATGCCTCGCGCCATGACTTCGACCTCCCGATGGCGCGGTGTCCCCCCGCCGCTTCCAACTCCGCCGTGAGTCGGGCCACGCGGGCTTCGAGCCGGACGGCACGTTTCTGCGCCTCGGCGCGGCGGCGTTCTTCCTCGGCCAGGCGCTCGTGCGCGAATGCCAGCGCCACGAGGTCGGCGATGCGGCGCGCCGGCGGCACGAGTGCTTCGCTGTACTGATCCGGCGCGCGGGAGAGGAAGATCACGAAGCCCAGCACGCCCCCTCGCAGGCGGACCGTGAGCCGGATCCACGACGCGTGCCCCGCCCAATGCAGGCCGGCGGGGCGCCACTCGAACGGCTCGTCGGCGGGGCGCGACAAGGTGCGCATCGTCCCCTCGAGCCGCAAGCTCTTCCCCGGCAGCGTTCGGACATGGTGCGCGATCGCCCAAGCCTCCTCCACCAGCGCGCGCGAAGCCTGGAGACGAATCTCCGGCAGGGGGGCCCGCGACTCGTCTTCGGAATGGGCCAGGATGCGGTAGCGCTCGTGATCCTCCGAGATGAAGCCGAACACCAAGCGATCGTGCGGCACGGTCTGGCGGGCCAGCGCGGAGATCTGTGCGAACACCTCCCGCACGTCGAGGCTCTGCGCCAGGACGTTCAACAGCAGTCCGAAAGTCTCCTCGGTCGAGCCGGCAGCCATGTCGCAGGAGATTCTACTCGCCTGTAGGCTGCCGCGCACTTCTGCTCAGAAGTCCGCACGCCACCTCGCCTGCGCGGGCGCCGGCGCGTGTCACCGCCGCGGGGCTCAACGATCGACTGTGCAGTGACTTGCCTGGCGAGGTCGCAGTGGACCGTCGGCTGGCACACGGCGTGCAAACGCGGTGCGTCACTCGAGAACGGAGAGGAGTTGAGAGATGTGTGAATCTCGTATAGCGCGGCGGGTGTGGACGGTCACGGCGCTCGCGCTCGCTACCCTGTGTGCCGCAAGCGCGTGCGCCGGCCCGGGCGCCCCGATCGGACCACGCCTCCCGCGGGAAGGGGGCGGCACCCTGGGCAGCGGTACCGCAGCCGGCGTGCTGGCCTTTCTGGTTACGCCGAACGATGTCGCTACCGGCCGCCCCATCGACCCGGAAGTGCAAGTCGCAGCGCTCGACACCCTTGGCAACGTGCTGACCGCATTCGGCGGCACCGTACGCGTGGTGCTCGGCTCGAATCCGTCCGGGGGAACGCTCGCCGGCACCGTCAGCGTCACCGCGTCGTCCGGCGTCGCGTTCTTCGACACGCTCGTGATCAGCAATGCGGGCAGCGGCTACACGCTCGTCGCGTCGGCACCGGGCTTCGGAAGCATCGTGAGCGCACCGTTTACGGTGTTCGGCGCCATCGGCGCCGCGGCGCGATGACGACTTCCGCGCACTTCTGCTCGCTGTTCATCAACACACAACTCTGCCATCGCCGCGCCGTCCGTCGTCGCCATGAGCCCAAACCCGCGATCCCACACTGACTTTGGCGTCCGCGCGGTCCGTGCCCCGCACCTGGCACGGTGGGTGCAAAGGCCATGCGGCGACCACGATTTCACACCACCACAGGAGAAGACGATGCGAATCAGACAGTTGCTGATGGGGGCCACACTGCTCGCGCTGGGGGCCTGCGCCTCCGGGATCAGCGTGCGTACCGCGCTCAGTCCCGACGCGAGCCTGCACGGCCTCCGCACGTTCCGGGTCCAGCCGACTCCGCAACCGAAGCTCGCGGGCGCCACCTGGTCGACCAATGACCCCATGCTCGTGAACTCGATCTCGAACCGCGCGCTGCGAACCGACCTGACGCAGGAGTTCGCGGGCCTGGGCTACGTGGCGAGCGACAGTAATCCCGATTTCTGCGTCGCGTACTACGCCAGCACCAACCAGAAGCTCGACCTCACGTATTGGGACTACGGGTATACGTGGCGGCCGAACTGGTGGAGCGGCTGGGGACGCCGCTGGGGACGCGGTTGGGGAGGGGACTGGGGGATGGCGAGCGGTCCCGTGGCGACGCAATACACCGAGGGGACGGTCATCGTCGATGTGTTCGACCCCAAGACCAAAGACTTGTTGTGGCGTGGCCAGGGGGTCGCCGCGGTTTCGAACGACCAGGCGCAGTACGAGCAGGAGCTCAAGAAGACCGTCGCGGCGATCATCGACAAGTTCCCCGCCGCGGCGACCAAAGTTGCGCAGACGCAGTAGGCGCAGGAGCTGATGACGCAGCAGAGCGTGGAGATCCTGCTCGGCAAGCTCCTCACCGACGAGGAGTTGCGAGAGGCGTTTCAGCAAAACCCGCACGGGGTGTTGGTGTGGCTGCTGCGGCAGGGTCTCCAGCTGAGCCGACTCGAAATGGAAGCGCTCAGGTCCATCAAGCCGTCGGACTTGAGCGGCCTCGCTGACATGATCGACCGACGCCTGCAGAAGGCGTCACTGAGGAGGGTACGTATGACCCACACCGTGCACGACACGGACACGCTTCCCACGGCGCCGCTCGGCACGACCGGCATGCGGATTACGCGCGTCGGCTTCGGCGCGTGGGCGATCGGCGGCGGCGGATGGGCGTTTGCCTGGGGCAACCAGGACGACACGGCGTCGATTGCGGCGATCCGTCAAGCCGTCGAGCACGGCATCAACTGGATCGATACCGCGGCCGTGTACGGCCTCGGCCACTCAGAAGAGATCGTCGCCCGCGCGCTGCGCGACATCTCGCTCGACGACCGGCCATACGTCTTCACCAAGGCCGGCCTCGTGTGGGACGAGCGCAACCGCGCCGCCACGCCCCGCCGGATCGGGGATCCGTTGAGCCTGCGCCGCGAGGTCGAGGCCTCACTCCGCCGGCTCGATGTCGAGCGCATCGATTTGTACCAGATGCATTGGCCTGCCGAGGACGGCACCGCGCTCGAAGACTACTGGGGGACCCTGTTGCAGCTGAAAGAAGAAGGGAAGGTCCGCGCGGTCGGGCTCTCCAATCACAACTTGGCGCAGCTCGACGCGGCCGAGCGCCTCGGGCACGTGGACACCCTGCAGCCGCCATTTTCGGCGATCCGCCGGGAAGTTGCGGCCACGGAGCTTCCCTGGTGCGCTGCACACCGCACGGGGGTCATCGTCTACAGCCCGATGCAGTCGGGCCTTCTGACGGGCGCGTTCAGCCTCGAGCGGGCCGCCGCGCTGGGTGCGGACGACTGGCGCTATCGCTCTCCCGACTTTACGGGCCTTGGACTGCGCCGCAATGTCGCCCTGGCGGACGCGTTGCGGCCCATCGCCGAGCGTCACAGCGTGACGGTTGCCGCAGTGGCGGTGGCCTGGACGCTCGCCTGGCCGGGCGTGACTGGCGCGATCGTCGGCGCGCGCTCCCCGGCTCAGGTGGACGGCTGGATCGGCGCTGCGAGTCTCGAGCTGACCGATGCCGACCTGGACGACATTGCCACTGCTTTCGCGCGCACGGGCGCGGGCACAGGACCGGTCCGGCCGTGAAGCGGCTCGCGCTGGTCATCGTCCTAGGCTCGTGCCTTCCCGGCGTCGGTCTGAGCCAGGCGCCGGATACCTCCGGGCTCGGGCCCCGCCTGCCGCTTGAGGCGGTGGTTGCGCGGACCCTGGCGTACAGCCCGGGCGTGGCCAGCGCGCAGGGCGCGGTACGAGACGCGGCCGCCCTCCGGCGCGTGACCCTCGGGGCGTATCTCCCGAGTGTCGCCCTCAATTCCAGCGCGGGTTGGACCGATCAATCGCTTGCGAGCGCCGGGCTGACGTCCCTCGCGCAATCGAGCACGGTGAACGCGTACGGCGCCGGAATCGCGGCGGCGGTCGACGTCTTCACGGGCGGCCGCCGCGGCGCGCAACGGAGCTCAGCCGACGCGATCAGCCAGGCCGCCGATGCCGGGCTCGTGGAGCAACGCTACGCCACGATCCTGCTCGCCAGACGGGGTTATTTCGAGGTGCTGCGGGCGCACGAGCTCGTCCGCGTGGCGGTGGAATCCATCGCGCAGGCCGAGCTCGGCCTCGGCTACGCCCGCGACCGCCTCGCCGCGGGCACGGCCACGCGGGCCGACGTGCTGCTCGCGCAGCTGGCGGCGTCGACGGCGCGACGCCAATGGCTCGCCGCCCGGGACACGCTGGGTATGACGACCGCGGCGCTCGGCCGGCTCGTCGGCGCCGACGGTCCGGTGGATGCGGACGCGCTCACCGCGCTCGAGCCCGTCCCCCTCGCGCTCAGCGACTCGGGCGTGCTCGCGCTGGCGCCGGCGGCCGCACCGGCGGTGGTCAACGCCCAAGCGCTGGCGAGCGCCGGCGCCGCGGCCGTCCGCGCCTCGGAGACTCAGTACCTCCCCACGATTTCGCTCGGCGCTGGCTACAACTGGTCGAACGACGGGCGCGTCACCGGAGCGCTGCGGTCGGGGTGGATCGTCGCGGTCAGCACCTCGTTCCCGCTGTTCAACGGGTTCGTGCGCGAGGCGTCCGTCACGCAGGCGAAGGTCGCCGCCGAGGTAGCGACCGCGACCTCGGCGGATACCAAGCGCTTCGTCCGTGCGGAGTCACAGCGGCTGCTCGGCAGCCTGCGCGTCGCCGAGCAGGACATCGCCCTCTCGCGCGAATCAGTGCGGCTCGCTACCGAGGAGCTGCGAGTGATCCAGGCGCGGTATCGCGCCGGCATCGCGACGATTCTGGACGTGCTCACGTCCCAGACCGCCCTGGTGCAGTCGGACCTCGCGCTCGTAAGCGCGCGTTTCACGTACCAGACCGCCCGGGCTTCGCTCGAGGCGCTCCTGGGACGGGACCTGTGAGGCTCGAGCCATGATGTGGATCGTTCGTGTCGCGCTGCGGCGCCCCTACACCTTCATCTGCGGGGCCCTCCTCGTCCTCATCGCCGGGCTGGTGGCGATCATGACGACGCCCGTGGACATCTTCCCCGCGATCCCGCTGCCGGTCGCTACGGTGATCTGGCAGTTCCAGGGGATGTCGCCCGAAGAGATGGAGCAGCGCGTCGTCACCATCGTCGAGCGGTCGTATTCGGCGGCGGTCAACGACATCGAGCATATCGAGTCACAATCGCTCGACGGCGTCGCGGTGATCAAGGTGTTCTTTCAGCCCACCGCGGACGTCGCGACGGGCATTGCCGAGCTCACTGCGGCATCCCAGAGCAACACCCGGATTCTGCCGCCGGGGATCACGCCGCCCATCATCCTGCGCTTCAACGCGACCGACGTGCCGATCCTCCAGATCGGCGTGGGCTCCAGCACGATGTCGCAAGCCGACTTGAACGACTACGTATCCAACTTCGTGCGCACGCCGCTCGCGACCGCCCAGGGCTCGACCATTCCGTTCCCCTACGGGGGCGCGCCCCGGCTGATCAACGTCGACCTTGATTTGTCGCGCTTGTATGCGAAGGGGCTTTCTCCGTCGGACGTGAGCGCCGCCGTCAACGCGCAGAACGTGATCCTGCCCGCCGGATCGGCGCGCCTGGGCACCCGGGAATACAGCGTGCGCTTGAACTCGAGCCCCGAGGTCGTCGCGCAGCTCAACGACATGCCGATCAAGCAGGTCAACGGGGCGATGGTCTACATCCGCGACGTCGCGTATGTGCGCGACGGTGCCGGCGTCCAGACCAACATCGTGCGCCAGAACGGACAGCATGGCACCTACATGAGCGTGCTCAAGAACGGGAATGCCTCGAGCCTCGCGGTGGTCAACCGCGTGAAGACGCTGCTCGTCGCGCTCAAGCCCGCGCTGCCGCCGTCCCTCGACATTCAGGTGCTCGTGGACCAGTCGGTGTTCGTCCGCGCCTCGATCTCGGGGGTCATCCGCGAGGCGCTCATCGCCGCCTGCCTCACGGCGCTCATGATCCTCCTCTTCCTGGGGAGCTGGCGCAGCACGCTCATTATCGCGACCTCGATTCCGCTCGCGGTGCTGTGCTCGATCATCGGCCTCGCGGCGCTGGGACAGACGCTCAACGTGATGACCCTGAGCGGGCTGGCACTCGCCGTCGGGATCCTGGTGGACGACGCCACGGTCACGATCGAGAACATCAACCTGAACATGGCCACGATCTCCATCTCGATCGTATTCGTGCCGATGTTCTTCCTGACCGGTCCCGCTGCCGCGCTGTTCCGACCGCTCGCGATGGCAGTCGTGTTCGCCGTGCTCGCCTCGTACGTCCTGTCGCGGACCATCGTGCCCACCATGGCCCACTATCTCCTGGCCGCCGACGCGCCCCGTCTCGCGGCGGGCCGGACGGCGGCGCGGGGAGTGATCGAGCGGGTGAGCGCGCGGTTCGAGGCCGGCTTCGAGCGCTTCCGCGCGGCCTACAAGGGCGTGCTCGGGTGGGCACTCGGGCGCCGGCGCCTGGTGCTCGGCGCCGTCGGCGGTTTCGCCGCGCTCTCCCTGTTCCTGGTCCCATTCATCGGGCAGGACTTCTTCCCGACCACCGATGCCGGTGCTTTCCAGCTCCACCTGCGGGCGCCAGCCGGCATGCGGGTCGAGCAGACCGAGCTCATCGCGGCCGGGGTGGAACGGACCATTCGGCGCGTGATCCCCCCGGCGGAGCTGGGGCTCATTCTCGACAACATCGGCATCAACCGCAACGCCATCAATCTGGCCACCGGCGGCAACGCCACGCTGAACGCGGCGGACGCCGATCTGGTGGTCCAGCTCGCACCGACGCGCCGGACGTCCACAATCGAGTACGTGCGGCGCCTGCGTGCGACGCTCCCAACTGAGTTTCCGGGCGTGACCTTCTTCTTCGTGCCGTCGGACATCATGAACCAGGTGCTCAACCTCGGCCTGCCCGCCCCGCTCGACGTCCAAATCGTGGGGCCGGACAAGTTGGCCAATTACGACGTCGCCACCCGCCTGGCCGCCCAGCTGGGGCGCATCCCCGGCGCCGTCGATGTCCGGGTGCAGCAGGTGGTGAACATGCCGGAGTTTCTCTTCTCGGTGGACCGGATCCGGGCGCAGCAAGTCGGGCTCACGCAGCGCCAGGTGGCGAGCAATCTCCTCATCTCGCTCTCCTCGAGCGGGCAGACCGCGCCGAACTTCTGGCTCAACCCGCAGAACGGCGTGAGCTACAGCGTGGCCGTCCGTACGCCGCTCTCCAAGATCAACGCGCTGGACGCGCTGACCAACACACCGGTCACGGCACCGGGACTCGGCACCCCGCAGCTGTTCGGCAACCTCGCGACCGCGACCCGCCAGACTACGTTCGCCGTCGTGAACCATTACAACACGCAACCGGTGTCCGACGTGTACGCGGCCGTGGACGACCGGGACCTCGGCGGCGTGGCGGGCGATGTGGACGGTGTCGTCGCCAAGATCGGTCCGTCCTTGCCGAAGGGGACGCACATCGTGGTGCGTGGCCAGGTCGCCAGCATGCGGTCATCGTTCGTTGGGCTGGGGTTGGGGGTGCTGTTCGCGATGGTGCTCGTGTACCTCCTGCTCGTGATCAACTTTCAGTCGTGGCTCGATCCGCTGGTGATCGTGATGGCGCTACCCGGGGCGCTGTGCGGCATCGTGTGGATGCTCTTCGTGACCCAGACCACCTTCAGTGTCCCGTCACTGATGGGGAGCATCATGGCCCTGGGCGTCGCCACCGCAAACAGCGTCCTGCTCATCACCTTCGCGGATGACCTGCGGCGGGAAGGACGCTCTGCCCTCGAGGCGGCGCTCGAGGCCGGCTCCGTGCGGCTGCGGCCCGTCTGCATGACGGCGCTCGCCATGATCATCGGGATGCTGCCGATGGCGCTCGGCCTGGGCGAAGGGGGCGAGCAGAACGCCCCGCTCGGCCGCGCCGTCATCGGCGGGCTGCTCGTCGCTACCTGCTTCACCCTGGTGGTCGTGCCGGTGCTGTACAGCATCCTGCGCGTCGCACCGCCCACACCACCGATTGTCATCCCGGAGGGACACGCATGAGCGCCGTACCGGAGATCCTGGAGCAGCCCCACCCCGGCGAGGGCAATCACCGACCCGCGCCCGCCTCGCCGCGGCGCCGCGGGATCAGGGGGGGGCTCGGGGGCGCGATCGCCGGGGGCGTGTTGGCGGCTACCCTGCTGACGGGTATTGTGCCGCGCGTTGCGCAGCGCCACCGGCTCACGGCTGCCGCTGCGGCCGTCGGTGTCACCGTGCCCACCGTGAGCGTGACTATGGTGACGCATGACACGAGCCCGTCGAGCGTCAGTCTTCCCGGCGCCCTCACCGCCGTGCAGACCGCCGCCATCTACGCACGGACTCCGGGTTACGTGCGCCGGCGACTGGTCGATATCGGCAGTCGCGTGCGCGCGGGCCAGCTCCTCGCCGACATCGACGCCCCCGACCTCGATCAGCAGGTGACCCAAGCGCGGGGGGTGGTCGCTCAGACGCGCGCGGCGCAGGAGCTCGCTCGGGCCAACCTGGTGCGCTGGCAGGCGCTCGCCGTCGACAGTGCGGTCACGGCCCAAGAGGTCGATCAGATGCAGGCAGCCTTCGACGAGGCCGTGGCCAACTTGAATAGTGCCGAGGCCAACCTGCGGCGGCTGGTGCAGCTGCAGGCATACGAGCGTGTGGTCGCTCCGTTCGCGGGCGTGATCACGGCGCGCAACGTGGATCGCGGGGCTCTGGTCGGAACGGCGGGCGGCGTGAGCGAGACATTGCCGGCGGGAAGCGGGGGCACACCGGGGAGTCTGTTCACGGTCGCGCAGACCGACACGCTTAGCGTGTATGTGACCGTGCCCGAAGACTACGCCGCGGCGGTCGCGATCGGGAAGCCCGCTGTGGTCACCGTGCCCGCGCTCCCCGGCGACACGCTGCGCGGGCGCGTGGCGCGCACCGCCGGAGCGCTCGATGCCACCGCCCGGACACTCCTTGCGGAAGTGCGGGTGGCGAATCCCACGGGCGCATTCCTGCCCGGGATGTACGCCCAGGTGCAGCTTGCGCTCGGCCCGGGCACGCCGCCGTTGCGCGTGCCCGCCACGGCGCTGGTGATCCGTGACGGCCCGCCACAGGTCGTGACGGTCGCTCCCGATTCGACGGCGCACTACCAGACGGTGACCATCGGCCGCGATCTCGGCAGCTGGGTCGAGGTTACGGGTGGGCTCGCGGACGGCAGCATGGTGGTGGTCAATCCGGCCGACGATCTGCGTGATGGAGCGCGCATACGCGTGGCGAGCGCACGATGAGCGCGAAGCACGAATCCTGGGCCAGGGCGGCCCCGAAGCCACTTATGACTGGGGAGACAACAATGACTTGCACCAATGGACTGTTCTTGGCCATCAGTCTCGCCGCGGCCGTCGTGGGTTGCACGCGCGCGGCGGGCGATTCCGCGGTGCGACGGACTGGCGGCGCTGCGGACGAGCCGTTCATCGCCGCCAGCGGTGCCGCAATCGAGCAGATGATGAAGGTCATGGCAATCCGGCCCTCCGGTGATGTGGACCGTGATTTCGTCGCCATGATGGTCCCGCATCACGCGAGTGCGATCGCCATGGCGCAGGCCGAGCTCCGGTATGGCAAGAATGAGCAGCTGCGGCGCATGGCGCAGGAGATCGTCGTGACGCAACAGCAGGAGATCGCGGCGATGCGGCTGGCCCTGAGATGAAACCCGTCATCGCCATCGCCGCGCTCGTGGCGGCCACAGGCCTGACACCCGAGTGCCACCTCGCGGGGCAGGAGATTCCAGTCAGTCACCGCGACCGGGTGTACGCGGCGGAGCAGTTCTCAAACACGGTTTCCGTCACCGATCCCGCGGACAACCGGCTGGTCGGCGTGATTCGCCTGGGAGATCCGGCGCCCGGCAATTTCAGCCCCTTGTACCGCGGGCAGGCGCTGGTGCATGGCCTGGGGTTCTCGCCCGATCACCGCACCATCGTGGCGGTCTCGATCGGCTCGAATTCCGTGGCATTCATCGAGACTGCGACCAATGCCGTAAAGCACATCACCTACGTCGGGCGATCACCGCACGAGGCGTTCTTCACCCCGGACGGCTCCGAGGTATGGGTGACGGTGCGGGGCGAGAACTATGTCGCCGTCCTGGATGGTCACACCTACGAAGAGAAGACCCGGATCGTCGTGCCCGGCGGACCGGGCATGCAGACCTTCTCCCCGGACGGCCAGTACGGGTACGTCTGCTCCTCCTTCACCCTCGAGACGGTGGTGATCACGGTGAAGGATCACCAGATCGTCGCCCGGGTACCGCAAGAGAGTCCGTTTTGCCCCAACATCGCCGTGACGCCGGACGGCGAACAGGTCTGGCTCACGCTGAAGGACGTCGGCAAGACCATGGTATTCAGCGGGCGCCCGCCGTTTGCAGTCCTCAAGACCATCGAGACCGGACCGATCACGAACCACGTGAAGATCGTGCGGAATTCGAGCGACACGTTCGCGTACGTGACCGTCGGGGGCTTGAACCAGGTCCAGGTCTTCCGGACCGACGATTTCTCCAGGGTGACGACGATCCCGGTCGGGAAGCTGCCCCATGGCGTGTGGGACTCGGCCGATGGGACCCGGGTCTACGTGGGATTGGAGAACGACGACCGGCTGGTCGCCATCAACACCCTGACCAATCAGGTGGTCGCGACGATCCCGATCGGGCAGGCGCCCCAGGCGGTGATCTGGTTGACCGACGCCGTTCCGACGGGGGCGGGTGCCGGAACAGAAGGTCTCCAACCTCTCGGCGTCGCCGGAGAGGCGGCCCACATTACCCTCGCGGCACCCGGCGGCGGCCACCCCACGAGCGTGTCGCTGTTCGATCAAGGACTCATTCAGGTGCTCCAGGCCGCGGTGACCGGGCTCGAGCCCGGTAAGCCGTACGTGCTGGCGCTGGCGCGGCGCCGGGACGGGCGTGGCCCGCTCGAGCCACTCGCGGCATTCACCACCAACCCGGCGGGAGCGGCCGTCGTCGACGCGATCGGACCGATCCGACAGATCGTGCGGGCGTCAACGCTTGCGGAGCGCCGCTACCTGGTGATCGCGTCGGGCACGCCGGCTCAGCTCGGGCCGGTGGTGCAGACGCAGGTCGACTGACGACCGCGGGCGCTTCCACAATGACGCCACCCAGCGACCGCGGGATTATCGAGGAGCGGAGCCAACATTCCGTCGAGCAGACGGTGGAGAGGCTCACCGCCCTGCTGCACGAAGGTCGGGATGAATATGCCGCCGACCAAGCTCCTGATCTTCGGCAACCCGAAGGCCGGCACGCCGCTGATGCTTGCCGCGCCGAGCGTCGCCATTGATCTGCCGCTGAAGATCCTGGTCTGGGAGGATGCGCAAGGGAGGGCCTGGCTTTCCTACAATAGTCCCGCGTACCTGAGAGAGCGGCACGGCGTGCCCCAGGCGCTGTTGCCAAACATCACCGTCGTGGAGACGCTGGCGCGCGCGGCCGGTGAATAGGCAGGCGAGCTCTCCTTCTCAGTGCCAGGATTAGTGCCAACGCCGGCGTCGTCCAGCGACGCCGGCGTTGCTCGCTCCGGTCTAACTCCTTGAAAATCAACGAACGCTGCAACGCCCGCGTCGCTGGGAGTGCGCTCCAAAACCGGGGGTTGCTGGTTCGAGTCCAGCCGGGCCTGCTGAGAACGTGAAGCCTCGCAGCGAGTTGTGTCCCTGCGAGGCTTCTTGTCCAGCAAGGCCGAATGGCACAGTGCCAGGAATCGTGCCAGAGGAACGGTCACGCCGTTTCGTCCCACCTTATCTCGGGTGCGGTGTGATGGCCAGCTTGTCGTCCACCGGGATCACGACCACGGCAAACGGGGTTCCTGTGTCGTCGCTGAGCTGCGGCAGCGGGCTGCCGAATGCGAAGCTGCCCACCATCGCGTTGTCGTACTTGGGCGCGAACACCATCACGTGCGGGTGCCACGCGTCGATGCCCGGCCCCAGGTGCTGGTGCGCGGACCACATGTAGGCAAAGGTCACCGCGTCCCGGTGTGGCAGCTGGCCTTTGTCGTACGCCAGCTGAACTCCTTGCGCGATCTGGTCCGGGCCCTTCCCCTCCAGCGCGAGCCTGGTCCGGAGCTCGTAGTACGGCATCGCGGTTTTCGCCGCCGGAGCGGTGAAGCAGATCGGCGCGCGCACGTTCGGGTCGTACACCAGGTCGCGGAACTGTGCGGGGGTATAGGTTGGCGCGCTGAACCCGCGCATCACCATACAGACGGCGCCGTTGTCGCCCTCGCTGGCGACTTCATATCCGGACATCGTCAAGACCTTGATCGTTGCACGATCCGAGATCCCCGGCGGGGCGGCGCTTCTCGCCAGCGCGATCTCGGCGTCGCGCGGCATCACGTACTGGCTGAGCGGAGGATAGTTGCCGCTTTGAGCGCCCAGGGCGGAAGCACCGAGGCTCGCCAAGAGCAGCACTGAACCGTATTGGAGCGATTTCATATTTGCATTGTCTCCCGTCTCGAAGGTTGTCCTGCTTGTAGTACGGCTGTCCGGACGAGCGGGATACGTCGGGGGGGCCGCCGGACGCTAGGAGGGCTCGGAGACGAGAACGGACGTCGCCGCCTGGAGAATCCAGGGTGTGTGCGAGAAGTCCGCGACGCGGGTGATGCGGTTGTGGGTGAATTCGGCGTGAATGACCGAGTGCGGTGCCCACCCATCGGCGTGGCGGTGCAGTAGGATGATCAGAGGCTCCCCGTCCACCTCGCCGACCGCCAACCGCCACGGCACCGACGCACGCTCGTAGTTCCCGAAGTAGGGCGAGTCCGCGAGTCGGCCGGCAAACGCGTCCGCCACGAGCAACCGCGCGTCGGCGGCGATGAGCTCCCGAACGCCGTCCCAGTCGCGTTGATTGAACCGCTCGACGTAGAGATGTAGGAGCCGGGCGACTTCAGCACTCTTCGCGCGGGGCGGCGCCGTTCGTTGGGGCAAGGTCGCCAGCTTCAAGCGGCCGCGGTGCAGCGCGGCCTTGACGCCGCCCACCGTGGAATCAATGAACTCCGCGATGTCTTCCAACGAGTAATCGAAGACGTCCTTGAGGAGCACGCAGGCGCGCTCCATCGGCGGAAGCGTCAGCACGAGGCGTTCGACGGCCTGGCCGAGGGCCGGCCCAGGAGGGTCGACCGGCGCGACGGAGTCGGGCTTCGCCGCACCGGCCTCTGCGTTCTCCCGGACCTCACGGCGGCGCACGAAATCGATACACCGATTGTGAGCAATCCGGAACAGCCACGGAGCCAGCGGCCGGTCATCGTCAAAGGTGTCCAACTTGCGATAGGCTTGGAACAGTGCCTCCTGAAGGACGTCCTCGCCGTCCACCACCGACCCGGTCATGCGTGCGCAGTAGCGGTGCAGCTTCGGCCGGAGGTGAGCGATCGTTTCAAGGAACGCCAGGTAGCGTGCCTGGAAAGGACCAGGGGTGTCTAGATCGTGGGAACTGTCCATGTTGCTATCTACGGAGCCGACCCTCTCTGGGATACGGACTCGCCCGACCCGTCAGTTGGCGATTCCGATGACTTGCTTGATGGTCTCGGCTTGCTCGAGCACGCGAAGCATGAGATGGGCGACGTCGGCGCGTGAAATGCGGAGCCCGCGCCGGAGGTTCTGCCCGTACGCTATCTCAGTGCCAGGATTAGTGCCAACGCCGGCGTTGTCCAGCAACGCGGGCGTTGCGGGCTTGGAGCTAAGTCGTTGAAAATCAACAAACGCTTCAACGCCGGCGTTGCTGGGAGTGCGCTCCAAAACCGGGCGTTGCAGGTTCGAGTCCTGCCGGGCCTGTTGGTTGTAGGAGTTGAAGTTAGGCGTTCGCGAGCACCCTGTGTGGGCGGCTTCTGGCATATTTTCTCGCATCTCGTGGGCCCCGCGTCGACGTATTCCCCTCCCTCTCACCTTTCTCGACGAGCTGGCGTCGGCATCGGCGAACCCAACAACCGCCACGGACGCAGCGCGAAGCGCAGCGCCATGCCGGCGGCACGTGGGCGCCTCCCGGCGGGGCTGGGCTGCCTTGCTGAGGTTCTCCAGCACGAGGAACGCAGGGATATCCGACGAACACCCGCTTGCGGTGCTCGGGGTTTTAAGGCCTCTTGTATCCGATCTCGGAGGCGTGTTATGAAGCGCACGATTCTGTCTCTCATCCTCGTGTCGTTTTCAGCGATATCTGTACTGACGGGGCAAGAGAAGGCTGAAAGACTTGGGCACGTACACTTTCCCACCTCTTGCACCCCCGTCGCGCAGCAACAAATCGATCGCGCCCTCGCCATGCTGCACAACTTCTGGTATCCGCAGGATATGAATGCATTCCGCGAGGTTACGAAAACAGATCCAAGCTGCGCAATCGCTTACTGGGGCATTGCGATCAGCCGGCGCACGAATCCGCTCGTTGGTCCCCCGGACTCTTCGGTGCTCAAGGATGGGTTGGAGGCCGTTGAACAGGCCAAGGTCATAGGCGCTAAGACGCAACGAGAGCGGGACTATATCAGGGCGATAGAGGCGTATTACAAGGACTGGGAAAAGCGCGATTACCGAGCACGGGTCCTCGCGTATGAACAGGCGATGGAACAGGCGTACCTCCGGTACCCCGAGGATGCGGAGGCGGCGATCTTCTATGCGCTCGCACTGGACGAAGCCGTCACGGTCCTTCCTGCTGACAAGAATTACGCTAGGCAGCAAAGGCTGCTGCGATTCTTGAGAAAGTGCTCGCGGCGCAGCCAGACCATCCTGGTGCCCTGCATTATCTGATTCACAGTTATGACTTCCCGCCGCTGGCGGAGCGTGGGCTTGCTGCGGCACGGCGGTATGGTGCCGTTGCCCCCTCGGCGGCGCATGCGCTCCATATGCCGTCTCATGTTTTCTCCATGCTGGGGATGTGGCAGGCATCGATTGAGGCGAACCGGGCCGCCCTCACCGTGGCCAAGGGTTACGTTCATGCGATGGATTTCATGATCTACGCGTATTTGCAGGGGGCGCAGGATAGCGAGGCCAAGCAAGTCGTGGATGGAAGTGTAGCGCTCCAAGCAAACCAGGCCCAGCCAAGTGCTCTTAGTCCGACTGGGGCAGTACTAGCACTCTACACCGCCTTCGCGGCGATCCCGGCGCGCTACGCGATTGAACGGGGAGCCTGGGCCGAGGCCGCAGCGCTCCAACCCCGACCCACTACTCCCGCCGCCGACGCGATAACCTACTTCGCCCGCGCTATGGGTGCCGCCCGGAGCGGCGACCTCGCCAGTGCTCGAAAGAGTATTGACCAATTGCGACGACTCAAGGACGCATTGGCGCAGGCGAAGCAGGACTATTGGGCGGAGCAAGTAGAGATCGAGCGGAGCGCGGCGGCGGCCTGGGTGGCGTATGCGGAGGACAAGAAGGATGAGGCCCTTAAGTGGATGCGCTCTGCGGCCGACCTCGAGGACAGCAGCGAAAAGCACGTGGCCATGGAGAACCGGCTCTGGCCGATGCGCGAACTTCTGGGAGAACTGCTTCTGGAGCTGAATGAACCGGCGCAGGCCCTCAAGGAGTTCGAGCTATCCCTGCAGGCGGCACGAAACAGGTACCGCGGATTCTACGGCGCCGCGAAGGCGGCCGAGCGATCGAGCGATCGGCAAACGGCGCGGGCATACTACGAGAAGCTCGTGGCGCTCTGTAGCCACGCTGATACTGAGCGGCCTGAGCTCGTGGAAGCAAAGACATATCTGGCTCAGAACTAACACGGTGCTGAAAGAGCGTCTTTGGCGCCGCGTGCCAACTTCCTATGTTGGCGCGACCGGCCCAGGGAACGCACCGATGCGAGGCCGCACGGACCCGCAGGGGATCTTCCACTACTTCCAGCCCGACGACCTGATTCCTGCCGATCACGCGCTGCAGCGCGTCAAGTGAGCTGGGCAAGGGCAGCCAGGGAATCTTCGGGTCTGACGCACCGGATCGGTCCTTCTCAGTGCCAGGATTAGTGCCAACGCCGGCGTTGTCCAGCGACGCCGGCGTTGGTGGCTCAGAGCTAAGTCCCTGAAAATCAACAAACGCTTCAACGCCGGCGTTGCTCGGAGTGCGCTCCAAAACCGGTGGTTGCAGGTTCGATTCCTGCCGGGCCTGTTGGCGGACGTGAAGTCTCGTAGGGAGTCATGTCGCTACGAGACCTGTCATTGTCGGGGCTAAAGTTTGCACGACGGTGGCGCCGTTGCAGCATTGAAAGCCCACGACGCCGCGAACCTGCTCATGGCTGCGGCGGCCCTGCGGCGGCGCGAGAGCCGCGGGGGCCACGCGCGGGTGGACTTCCCGCAGCGGGTTCGCGCCGTCGGCCTCTAGCGCCCGCCCCGCCCCCCGTCACTCGGCCGTGGTGTGGTGCCGCCGCTCGGTCCCGCGGCGCCGGGCTCCGGTACGCATGGGAAACCGATCTCAGTGACTCGCTGGAGCGTCAAGAAGGCCAGCGGTCCGTGCTCCGCAGTGAAACCGGACGGCCGGGGGCGCTTGCGCTGACGCTGCAAGCATTCCAAATACCACGTACTGCTGTGAGACCGGGTCCGCCGCTGGCGGAAAAGGGCCCGGCTTCGGTCTGTCGCCGTTCGTCGACGCCTCCGACTCCGAGACCCTCACACCCCCCAGAGCAGGGCTCGCTCACGCGCTTGCCAGGGAGGTGTGCATGAAGATCGGCAAACCGCAGCGCGAATTCGACGAGCCCGCGCCCCTGCCGAAGATCGAGCCCCAGCCAGAGGCGGCACCCGCGATCGAGCCTCGGCCTGCCGTGCCGGAGCCCGCGCTGCCGGCGTGAGCATTCGCGCCTGGCGCTTCTGGCGCGTGATGGAGTATGAGGGCGAGCCGTGGCTGTGGTCGGTGTACATGGACGTGCGCTGGCCGGGCCCAGTGTTGCACGCCGACGAGCGTCCCACCTGGAGCAGCCAGCACGGCATCTACGCCTATCGCACGCCTCGCTCCGAATGCGAGGTCTCGAGGGGGGACGTCAGACTGCCCGTGCGGGAGCTCGGGATGCTGGCGGGGTGGGTGGACCTGTACGGCCATGTCATGCAGCACGCGGACGGCTACCGCGCCGAGTCGGCGCTCGTGGCGGGTCTCGTCGCGACCGATCGAGCGTTGGTCCCGTTGCTGCCAGCGTTCGAGCGGCGCTACGAAGCGGACGTCAGAACACGGTAGGTGCTTCGTCGTGGAGAAGCATCGGGTCGTCCGCGACCTCGGTGTTTGAGTGTCCGTACGCGTGAAGGATCATTTCGCGGCCTGACTTATCGCGGCGCTCCCCCTCGGCGCAGCGCGCCGTGGTGCTGGAGAATGACGGTCACCTCATCCAGGGGGATGGCCTCCACCGTGTACCCGTTGCTCGATACGGTGGTGGCCATGAACAGCGAGTTGTAGATCGCCTCTTCGGTGGCTTCCACGACCGCCGGAAACAGTGGTGACACGGCGTCGTTGCCGAGCTCGACCGTGGCGAAACGCGCCGCGCCGCGTGGACGCCGCACCCCGGGGTTCGTCGAGAACGCGATGACGTAGTCACCCGAGCCGTTCTCCGCGAACGAGCCGGTGCGGCCTAAGCCGATGATCGCCCGGGCGGCGAGCCGCCGCAGATTCCGGTCGGAGAGCGGCGCGTCGGTGGCCACGACGATCATGATGGACCCTCGCCCTCGCTTCGCGTCTGCACGCCGACGGACGCCCGCGCGCCCTAACTCCTGTCCCACGGGGACGCCGAGGATGCGGAGATCGCCGCCGAAGTTCGACTGCACGAGCACGCCGACCGTCCAGCCGCCCTGCGAGTCTGGGAGCACACGCGAGGCGGTGCCGATGCCGCCTTTCCAGCCGAAGGCGATCGTTCCCGCCCCCGCGCCGACCGAGCCTTCCTGAACCGCTCCCGTGTCCGCTGCCTGCAGTGCCTGCCGCACGTCCGGCTCACTGATTGGGCGGGAGCGGATGGCGTTCAGGAAGCCGTCGTTCGTCTCCCCCACGACGGGGTTGATGGACCGCACTTGCTCCATGCCCGGCTGCGCGAGCAGGACACCCACGAGGGCATCGGCGGCTTTCCAGATGCACAGCGTACAGGTGAGAAGAATCGGCGTCTCGAGCTCCCCGAGTTCCGTTACCTGGGTCGCGCCGAGCAGCTTCCCGAAACCGTTGCCGACATGGATCGCGGCCGGCACGCGGTCGAGAAAGAGATTGCCGCCGTGCGGCAGGATCGCGGTCACACCCGTGCGGACGGAGTCGCCTAGCATCACCGTCGCGTGCCCCACCCGCACGCCGCGCACGTCGGTTATGGCGTCGCGCAGTCCGGGAGGGAGCATCCCAGGAACGACGCCGAACGCGCGCGCGCGCATGCGCGCCTGGCCGGCGAGGGGTGAGACGAGGACGAGGAGCGCGGCGCAGACGCGACGAGCATGCACGTCAAACAAGGTGCCGTCGATCCCCGAGGCGGGCAAGCGGACTCTCTCTCCCCGCTGCGCGAGACCTCCTCGGCACTCGCAACGCAGCCGACACTTGTGTGAGATACGTCACGCGTGCGCCTGGTACGCTTTAATACATTGCGTGCCTCGTTTCAAGCCAACATTTGGACCTCTTGCAGGGCCGCCGGCGCTCACCGTGTTCATCCATGCGGCATGACGCTTGCCAGCTCCATCGCACGCCGGCCGCCACATGTGCGGCAGGCCCGGCAGTCTTCACTTTGGGAGGTCCGCCCGTGCATGCTCTGCTGCGATCACTGCCGCGCCTACTCGGTGTGGTCATCACCGTGCTAGGGGTCATGGGGCCCGTGAGGGCCCAGACACCGGCACCTCCTGCACGCCACAAGACAAGCAAGCTGTGGCACGCCATCGGCACCCTCCGTGTCGAGGAGCAGGCCAACAGCAACGTCTTCCTCCTCAGCGACGCCAGGAAGGCCAGTCTGGACACGCTCACGACGACAGCTTCCCCGGCCACCCGCTTCGCCGACATGCAGAGCGCGAACGATTACATCACTGGGGTGGACGCCGGGCTTGGCATTGAGGGTGCCGGGCTCTTGGGACGGACCCTGTCGATCCGGTCCGATGGTCGCTATGACTTTTACGCGCTCAATGCCAAGCGCCGCAACGTCGACCTCGGCCTGACGATCGGCCAAGTCTTTCCGCATCACGGACGACTGCAGCTGCGCGGCAGGTTCACCCCGAGCTATTTCTATCGCAACTTCATGGCCGACGCGACTGACCTCAACGGTGACGGCGTCATCCAGTCGAGCGAACGCCAATACGCCGCTGGCACCTATCGCGACGGTCGGCTGCTGGTTGGCTATCGCCAGCGGCTGATCAGGTCGACGGAGACTCATCCGTTCGGCGCCGCCCTTGAACTCGAAGTCGGACATGTCGTCCGCACATACGAAGCGCCGTTCAGCTATCGGAGCTACCGAGGACCGGTGGTGGATGGCACGCTCGCACTTGATCTGACCCCATCGCTCGGGCTCGACCTCGGCTACACGCGCGCCTCTTTGAACAGCACCCCGGACACGGCCGTGTTGCTGCTCAACGAGCCGGATTTCAACCGGGATTTCAACGGCAACGGGACCACGACGGACCTGCGAGTGCGCTCCGTGCAAATGGTGGACTTTTCGCGCCACGAGCAGGACCTCGATGTCAGGCTTCGCGCGGGAATAGCAGCCGGGGTCGCCGCTCGAGCTCATTACCAGCACCGCTGGCGCAGCTTTCCCTCGGCCCAGCCATTCGACGTGCTCAACAATTCGCGTCGGGACAGGCGGGACTTTGTGGGTGTAGAGTTGAGCTTTCGCGTGGGACCGCGTGTGCACTTCAGTGTCGGCGGAGATGTCGAGACGCAAAAGGTCACCCGGTCGCTCGTCCCCAGTGTGACCGGCGAGATCACCGACTACAGGCGGAACCGGTTTTACGCGGGTTGGCGGTATCACCTCTAGGATGCGCGGCACGGGCTTCGTCGCGGGGCTGCGGTCGAAGATCCAGCCGGTCTGATCACTACACTCAACGGCGAGAGGATGATGAAGAGCCATCCGACTAAGAACCTCGAGATGGGGAGGCCGCTGGCCGAGCACATCCGGAGTGCCATCCGCGTCTCGTATGCGCTGCGCCGGGTGCCGGCGTCGAGCTTTCAGCGGCTGCTGCCGCGCCCCGAGCCCCCGCACGTGGGGGACATCGTGCTGGCGCGCGTCGAGTCGATCGGGAAAAACGTGGCGCTCGACATCACCACGGGCCGTCGGTGCGGGTTGCATCCGGGCGACCTCGTTGCGGTCGTCTTCGGGAATCGCTACGCCACTCTGCAGTTCGAAGGCTACGCGCGGTCCGCCGGCGACCGCTGCGACCTGCTCTCGGTGGGCGGCCTCTGCGGGCTCGTCGAGAGCCGGCACGACAGCGTTCCCGAGCCGAGCAAGCTCCGCATCGAGGGCGCGCTGGGGGACGCGAACGGGCTGCCCCTGCGGCTGCAGGACTTCGCTATCCCCGAGGTGTCCCGGGCCGGTCTGGCCGGCCCGCGCATTGCGGTCGTCTTGGGAACCTCGATGGACGTGGGCAAGACGTACACGGCGCGCAGCGTGATCCTCGGTCTCCAGCGACACGGCATCCGGGTGGCAGGCGTCAAGCTGACCGGCACAGCGGCCGGGCGCGACACCTTCACGATGCTGGACGCCGGGGCATGCCTGGCCCTGGACTTCGTTGATGGCGGGCTGCCGTCGACGTACCGCTGCTCCCTGACAGACCTGCTCAACCTCTACCGGCTGCTCGTCAATCATGCCGCTTCCCAGGGTGCTGAATCGGTCGTGATTGAAATCGCGGACGGGATCATCCAGGGGGAAACCGCCGCGTTGCTAGCGAGCACGCGTTTCGCCACGACTGTGCACGCCTGGCTCCTCGCCGCCAACGACGCGCTCGGCGTGGTTGGCGCCGTTGGCATGCTGCGCCGCATGGGGATCACGCCGCTGGCGGTCTCGGGCGTCGTCTCCCGCAGCGCCTTGGCCAGGCGAGAGGTCGAGGCTGCCACAAAGATCCCCTGCCTGACGGCCGCGGAGTTGGAGGAGGGCGCGTTGAATGAAAAGCTCAAGGCTGCAGCTCCTCCCCCCGGGCTCAAAGTGCTGTCCGGCGAACAGCCGGCGGTCAGGTTGGGATGAATCGCGGACGCGTCTATCTCTGGACGCCAGAGCGGAGCCGCTCGCTGGGGGGGTATGTCACCCCGTCAGTGGTGTCGCTCCCCCGCCTGGAGAATGGTGGTGGCAAGGACGTTCGATTGCGCGGGCGGTTTGTGGTCGTGCGGAATGGCGGCGCCGTCAACGAGCCTGACGCCCAGAGCGGCGGGGTGCGAACGAGCCGCCTCGGAGACGCGGAACCGAATGCCGAGGGGGCCTTTCTCTTCGAACCGGGGCGAGGGGGCGGCCGCCTCGACAAGGTCGTCCTGGCGGAGCCCGACTTTCGCTGGCGTTACATCCAGGCGGCGCGGTTCGGAGAGGTGAACACGTACTTCCACGTCGACCGCATTGCGGCCTATGTGGACACGCTGTTGCATGATTTGGGGGCCGCCTCGCTGCCACGCGTTACCGCCGTTGTGACCGCCCACCCGGCCGCCAGCGAGTGGCAGGGGCTCCGCGACGGCGTCAGGCGGCCGAGCGGCCGCTGGTTTCCTTTCCAGGGCGGCCACTACCGTCTCCCCGCTCGCCAGTACACCATCGCAGAGCGCGAGTTGCTTTCTCCCAGCGGCGAGATTCATCTCGGACCGGGGTGGACGCTCCTCGAGCAGGGCGCGCTGGTCGAGGCCGCTGGGGGGCGTTACCGGGCCAACGCGTCCCACAACGCGAGCATCGTCTATCACGAGTATGGCCACCATATCGCCCGGCACACGGCCGACTTTGCAGCGAACGCCCGGCGCCGTCCCCACCGCCAGCGCAATCGCAAGTCCGCCATCGAGGAAGGAACGTGCGACTACTGGGTCGCGACGCTCCTGGAGACGCCACACATCTGGGCGTGGCACCGGCGTCATGACGATCAGTGTCCTCACCGCCGCTGCCTCACCTCGGCGAAGACGATGCGGGACTACGACGCGCGGCCCGGTGCAGACCCGCACGCCAATGGAACCATCTGGGGTGGGGCCCTGTGGGATCTCCGCGGCCGCTTGAGCGGGGCGGAGGGCGTCCTGGCCGCGGATCTGCTGGTGCTCGAGGCGCTCCTCCTGCTCGGGCAACTGCAGCCGCCCGACGGACGACACCCGGGCCCCGCCAGCCTGCAGCGAGTACGGAGCCGTTTCCCGGCAGGTCTGGCCGCGCTGCTCCACGCGGACGAACTGCTCAACGCAGGTCGGCATCGCGGGATCATCGTGAGCGCGTTTGCCGCTCGTGGTATCCAGCCCGACCCTTCGGTGCAGCGATCGCTGGAGCAGGGAGCGCCGTCCGGCATCCGGCACAACGGGCCGGCCCCTGCATCCCGCGCGATGCCGGCGCGGGGGAAGCCGTGACGGGCGTGCAGAACCGGAGCGGTCAGCTGTGTGGGGCGCCCGTCGATGCCGGTTTGGCAGTCGCTTTACAGGGTCTCCTCAAGCACGTCACCCGCGAGGAAATCCCCGACTCCCAAGACCTCTTCATGGCCGCCGCGTTGGAGGCCGACCTCGAGGCGCGCGCCGAGCGGGACCTGTCGGTCATCGTCGTCGGCGACATCATGCTGGACGGCCGCGCAAAGCGGGTGATCGCTGAACGAGGGGCGGACTATCCGTTCGACGCCGTGCGCCCGCTGCTGCGGCGGGCGCCCATCGTGCTGGGCAACCTGGAAGGCCCCTTCGCGCGCATCGCCCGACCCGAGCGGCGCAACCATTCCTACCGGGCGGATCCTGCGCTCGCCGGCGCATTGGCGCGGGCGGGGATCAATATCGTGACCCTCGCGAATAATCACTTGGTCGATTGTGGCCGCGCGGGCGTGCTCGAAACCCTGGAAGCGCTCGAGCAGGCGGGCGTCGCCCCGGTCGGGGCAGGTATCGACAAGCGGGCGGCCCACCGCCCCGTCATCCTCGAAGCGGGAGGTTTGCGGGTGGGGATCCTGGGCTACTACTGGAACCGTCGGTGCGCCGCGCGCGACAACCTCCCAGGGAGCGCGATGGATACTCCCGAAGCCCTGGCCGAGGACATCGGCGCGCTGCGCGCGCGGGTCGACCGGGTCGTCGTGACCTGCCACTGGGGCGTCCCCTACGAACGACAGCCCTCGAGCGAGGATCGCGCGAAGGCACGCTGGGCCGTGGATTGCGGTGCCGATGCGGTGATCGGGCATCACCCTCACATCGTCCAGCCCGCCGAGGTTTACCGCGGGCGCCCGATCTTCTACAGCGTGGGCAACTTCGCGTTCGGCTCGGGGAACAGCCGGGCCGAAGGCCTGGTTGTCGGCGTGCGGTTCGAGGAGCACCTGACCACCGTAGAGACCTACCCGCTGTACGTGAAGAACCGGGATCCGCGCGTCAACTACCAGCCGAAAGTCCTCCGCGGTCGCGGAGGCGAGCGCGTGCTGAGCCATCTCGTGGAGATATCAGCGCCCGCACGCGACCTCCTGGAGATCGAGGACGCCCGGATCCGCCTGACCCTGCCGCGGGCGGGCGGCTGGGGGCTCGGCCATGGATAGCGCGCGGGCGACCCGGGGCGCCCGAATCGGCGCGTGGATGCACGACCTGATCCCCCTCTTGCGCCCGTACCGCGTGGCGTTAAGCTGGGCGACCGTGGCGATGGTGCTGGACGCCGCGCTGACGGTGCTCCGGCCGTGGCCCTTGAAGGTCGTCATCGACCTCGTCCTCTCCCACCGACACAGTCGCGTGCCGCTCCTGAGCGGCTGGCTCGAGGCCGCGCGCGCGACGCCGATGTCCATTGTGTACGGCGCCTGCGCGGCTACCCTGGTAATCGCCCTCAGTACCGGCGTCCTGACCTACGCGTACACGCGCACGCTGGGGGAGATTGGGCAGCGCTTCGTGTTCGTGCTGCGGCGGAATCTCTTTGCCCACATGCAGCGTCTCTCACTGCGGTTTCACGACCGGCAGCGGACGGGCGACCTCATTACCCGACTCACCTCGGACATCCAGGCTCTGCGGGACGTGGTGAGCAATGGGTCGATCCTGCTCGTGAGCAACGGATGCTTGCTGGCGGGCATGGTGGCGATGATGGTGTGGCTCAATTGGCAGTTCGCGCTCGCCGCGCTTTCCGTCGCGCCACTGCTCTTCTGGACGGTGTTCCGCTACACCAGTCGCATCAAGGCTGCGGCGCGCGACGCCCGGGCGAGCGACGGGCTGCTGGCCTCCGTCGCCCAGGAGACCCTGGCGTCGATCCGCATCGTGCAGGGCTTGGCCCAGGAGGATCAGCAGGTCGAGCGATTCCAGGTGCAGAACGCCGGGAGCCTCCGGGCGTACCTCGAGGGAATCCGCTATCAGGCGCGCGTGGCGCCGCAAGTGGACTTCCTCGCCGCGCTGGGGCTGGCAATCGTCATGTGGTACGGGGCGACCCAGGTGCTCGCGGGCGTTCTGACGACGGGGGACATCGTCGTGTTCTTCGCGTACGTCACAAACCTGTACAGCCCCATGAAGGCGCTGTCGCGTCTCTCGTCCTCCTTCGCCCGTGCCGGCGTGGCGGCTGAGCGGATCGCGGAGGTCATGCGCGTTCGCAGCGAGGTCGTGGAGGCGCGGGGCGCACGGGCGGCTCCGCGGTTCGCGGGACGGATCGAGTTCGGGGAGGTCTCGTTCGAATACACTGGGGGGCAGCCCGTGCTGTCCCACATCGATCTCCTCGTCGAACCCGGCACCACTGTTGCCATCGTGGGGGCGACCGGCGCCGGTAAGAGCACACTGGTGAGCCTCATCCCGCGGCTGTACGACCCTGCCGCCGGGGCGGTGTGTATCGACGGCGAGGACATCCGGCGCTACACCGTGCAGTCGCTCCGCGACCAGATCAGTCTCGTGCTCCAGGACTCGCTGCTCTTCAGCGGGACCATTCGCGAGAACATCGCCTTCGGCCGCCCCGACGCCAGCGACGAGGAGATCTGCCATGCGGCCCGCACGGCCAACGCCGAGGAGTTCATCTTGCCACTGCCGGACGGCTACGACACCGTCGTCGCGGAGCGAGGCTCCACCCTGTCGGGCGGCCAGAAGCAACGGATCGCCATCGCGCGGGCCATACTGCGCGACGCGCCAATTCTGATCCTGGATGAGCCGACCAGCGGGCTGGACGCGGCCTCGGAGCGCACCGTCTTGGACGCGCTCCAGGTCGCCGCCGCTGGTCGTACCACGCTGACCATCGCTCACCGCTTAAAGACGGTCCGCTTCGCGGATCGGATCATCGTCCTGGAGCGCGGGCGCATCGTGGAGGCGGGGACGCACGCCGAACTCCTCCGCCGCCGGGGGAGATACGCCTCCCTCTGCGAGCTCCAGTTCGGCAGTGATTGAAAGGCGAACACACCACCTCATTCGGGGGCACTGTCTATGAGTCGGTTGCTCTTCCTCACAATCCTTGGCGTTGGGCTATCCGTCCGCGCCGTCGCTCAGGGGGCCAGCGGTGCGCCCACTGCAAGTCGCGGCCAAGACACCAGCGCGCAACAGGCGGTTCGACAGGCTGAACGCGACCGCCGCGACGCCATGCTGCACGGCGACGCTCAGGCGCTCGGTCGCCTCCTGGCGGACGACTACGTCGGCACGGGTGCGCACGGCAAGGTGAGGTCCAAGGCGCAAGTGTTGGCGGAGTACAGCTCTGGTGCCGTCAAGTACGAGTCGATCAGCGAGGACGACGTCGTGGTGCGGGTTTATGGCAGTGCGGCCGTCGTCACAGGCCGGACGAGGTCGAAAGGAAAGGAAGGCGGGAAGAATGTCGAGGCAGAGCACCGCTTCACACGGGTCTGGGTGCAGGGGCCAGGACGCTGGCTGCTCGTCGCCAGCCACTCGAGCCCGGTCGCGGCGCGCTAGCGCTGGCGAATGTTCCGTCGACTGAACGGCTCAGAGGCGAATCACATCCCGAGAACGCTGCTCCTTTGTGCGGGCCTGCTCGTGCTAATCGCGTGCGGTGGAGGCTCCACCGGACCGGTCGTTGGGTCCGGACCGGTGGCCCCGGTGTCGGTGGCCCCGACCCCGGCGATAGTGGTAGTGGGCGGCACGGTGCAGTTAACCGCCACGCCCAAGGACGCGGCAGGTAACCCGCTCACCGGCAGGATCGTGACGTGGGCAATTAGCGCGTCGGCGGTGGCATCGGTGTCGGCGACGGGACTGGTGACAGGACTAGCGCCTGGTTGGGCGACGATCACTGCGACGAGCGAGAGGCAGAGCGGGTCAGCCGCGATCACCGTCGGCTTAGTGCTTGCTGCGGTCAGCGCGGGCCTCGAGTACACGTGCGGTCGTATCACCAGCGGGGCGGCGTACTGCTGGGGGCTGAACGCAAGCGGCCAGCTTGGCGAAGGCTCGACAACGAACAGCTCGACCCCGGTGGCAGCCCTGGGCAGCCTCACCTTTGCAGCCGTGGGCGCGGGGTAATCACACCTGCGGGCGCACAACGGGCGGTGTCACCTACTGCTGGGGAGATGATTCGTTCGGCCAGCTCGGCAACGGTTCAACGACCAGTAGCGCGGTTCCCGCAAAAGTGTCGGGCCAGCCGTAAGGGGAGAGACAGCGCTCGGTCCGTGGCTCTGTGGCTCGGGTGTTCGTCATGAACGCTAAGGGCACCCGCTTGCGAGGTCACGACCACCGGTCGAGGCCTTGACTCCCACTGATCGACATTGAGATCTGGACGCGGCCGTGGCGCCTGCCAGTGCCGGGATTAGTGCCAACGCCGGCGTTGTCCAGCGACGCCGGCGTTGGTCGCTCAGAGCCAAGTTCTTGAAAATTAACAAACGCTTCAACGCCCGCGTTGCTGGGAGTGCGCTCCAAAACCGGGGGTTGCAGGTTCGATTCCTACCGGGCCTGTTTTCCACTCTGTTATCCCACCGAGTCAGGTGTCACGCTGCATCTCCAAGCAGCGCCGGCGCTCACCGTGGCGAATGTCATGGCGTGGTGTTCAATTCCTCGCGCTGCGCCCAAAACAGATCCCCGTTCGCCTTTTCGATACGATACTGGGTGAGCTGGCCGGGAGTACATTGGGCAGCGATGACAAGACCCTCGTCGTAACTAGTCCGAACGTGAGTGCCGAGTTTTAAGACGAAGCAGCCAGGCGGGCTCGTTGAACTGGGGCGGCTTGGCTCTGCAGCGGACGTTTCAAACAGGACGCCCTTTTCCGTGAGCTCATACATGGGCACAACCCAGTGTGTCGTAAAAGGTCCGATCCCATGGATCTGGATAATCGTCTCCGTCTTCGAGAAGGCGAAGTGCGCAATTTGCTTCGGCACGAATCCGTAGGTGCCGACTTGCATTGGTTCGAGCACTTGCCGGATGAAGTGGTCCCCCCTACCGAGGGCCCAGGTTCCTTTCACTACGACGATGTTCTCATCTTCGGGATGAATGTGAGGCATGATGATGTATCCCGCCTCGGCATGAATCCGAATCACATAGAACGCGCCGGATTTCGCTGGGTCACCCGCTACCGTCTCAAACCGCCGATCCCTGGGAAATTCTTTCAGCGGCACTACGTGAGAGTCAATGGGTTGCTGTGCCACTGCAGCTTGCTGTGACCTGACAGAAGTCGCTGTTAGGCCCACAACTATGAGCAGCGGCGAGGGGCGCCTGGCCATGTTGTCCTCCTGTTGCTGCGGAAGGTTAGCGTGAGCAAGACGTAACGGTGGCCCGCCGTTGGAGCGGCAGATCGGGCTGGCCAGCGAGGCAACGCATCTCTTCCATCTTCTGAGCGCCCGGGATCTTCCTCAGTGCCAGGATTAGTGCCAACGCCGGAGTTGTCCAGCAACGCCGGTTCGAGAGCCGATCGAGCCCGCCGAGCTGCGAGCTGTCAGGCAGTGCCACGATCGCAGTATCTCCGCCCGGCACGAGGTCGACGCTTTGGAAGCCGAGCCCGCGCCTGACCATGGCCAGCGGAATCGGCGAGCCGAACGTGAACGTGTTGAGCGACAGCACCGCCACGCGGGCGCTATCGGGCTCGGAGAAGTACATCAGGTTACGGGCGGGATCGTACGCGGCGTCGGCGGCGCGCACGCCGAGCGCCACGGTTTGTAAAGGATGGCGTACTGCGTCGAGCACGGTCAGTCGCGCGACGTTGTCGAATGCCAGCTCGTGGTAGCCGTTCCTGGCCTGCGGTGAGGGTTTCCGATTGCACCATCGGGAGTCCGGGTTGTGCTCCGGTGGGCGTCACTCCTACAATAAGGTGCGGATGACACCCCTGCAAAACCTCCTGCTCAAGTCGCTGCTCGCCTCGCTGGTGGGCGTAGCCTGGGCGTGGCGGGACTGGCTGACGGCGTGGCCGGACGAGCGGCCCGTACTGCGGCTCGATACACGGCGGATGAAACGGCTCCCGCCCGTTGTCGTCGCGGTCCTTGTGGCACAACTGGAAATGGAGGAACAAGTGCGCCGCGCGCTCGACAGGCGCGCGAACCTGCGCTTTGGGTCGACGTGGGCCGAGTTGCAGCAAATCGTGGCCCGCGTATCACCCTCTGCCATCATCGCGGATCCAGCCGCGGACGAGCGCGGAGATCCCGCAGGACACCTCGCCCGGTTCTCGCACGATTGGGGCATCCCCGTGGTTCTCTACACCCACCTGACGCCCCGAAGTGCAGGGGTGTTGCTTCAGTTAGGTCAAGCCGGCATCCGCCGCATAGTCTTCTATAGGTACGACGACGCCCCACGCCGGTTTATCGACGCCATCGACTGGGATAGGAGTGGTCCTCCGTTGCGGGCTGCCTGACCACCGCATTAGTTCCTTAAAAACCGCGTTCGCGCCGGTGCCACCCCCCGCTGGACCCCTCGCGCGGCGGACGGTAGTTTCAGCCAGCCACTCCCTACTTTCGGGTCAACTCGCCACACGGGAGGCCGTATGCGTCGCTGGGGTGTGTACATGGTAGCGCTCGTCGTTGTTGGATGCAGCGATCCGACGCCGACGAGCGGGATGCTCAGTAGCGCTTCGTTGAGCGCGAGCGTGCAGAGCGGGCTGGTACCGCCCGTCGTGTTCAACACGCAAATGCGCTCGGAGCTTGAGTTCCCGGCCTGCGCGTCCGAATCGAAGGGGCACGCACAGATCAAGATTCTGGAAGACGG
>WNFD01000625.1_pt1 | contig 56506 bp, 44 predicted proteins | sample 5400491 | NCBI WGS metagenome assembly WNFD01 (sample SAMN13153343, study PRJNA577476) | soil metagenome | isolation source: 120 cm saprolite under Douglas fir tree site 2 hole 2 replicate 2 | place: USA:California | collected 2015-04-18 | reverse complement strand
TGGGTCAGCCAGGTGACCGGCAGCCTGGGCGGCCCGGCCTCAGGGCCGGTGCTGGCCGCGACCTCGGACCGGCACGTGGTGACGATCCCGCTGAATGCCTCCGACCAGTCGGAGGTCAAGGCGGGTGACACGGTGACGGTGACGCTGCCGGACGGGACGACCACGCCGGGCGTGGTCTCCTCGGTCGGCACGGTGGCGGCCACCACGTCCGGGCCGGGGCAGAACCCGGCCACGACGATCCCGGTGCAGGTGACGCTGACCGATCCGGGGGCGGCGGGAACCCTGGACCAGGCGCCGGTGACGGTGAACATCACCACCGAAAGCAGCCCCGGCCCAGTGCTCGCGGTGCCGGTGACGGCGCTGGTGGCCCAGTCGCCGGGGGGGTACGTCGTGGAGGTCGCCGGCCCGGGGAACGCGCGGCGCTGGGTGCCGGTGACGCCCGGGATCTACGACGGCGCTAACGGGCTGGTGCAGGTGACCGGTGCGCTGACCCCCGGGCAACGCGTCGTGGTGGCGACGTCGTGACCGCCGCGGGGAGGGACCTGGTCCGCGGGGACGGGCCGGGCGGGGTGCCGGTGCTGGAGCTCGAGCAGGTGTCGAAGGTGTTCCCGGGTCAGCCGCCGGTGCGGGCGCTGGATCAGGCGAGCCTGGCGGTGGCCGCCGGGGAGCTGACCGGCATCGTGGGCCCGTCGGGGTCGGGCAAGTCCACGCTGCTGCACCTGATGGGCACCCTGGACAAGCCGACTGCCGGGACGGTGCGCGTCACCGGCCTGGACGTGGCGCGGATGCGGGACCGGGAGCTGGCCGGGCTGCGGGCGTCCCGGATCGGGTTCGTGTTCCAGCAGTTCTTCCTCGCCGAGCACCAGAGCGTGCTTGGCAACGTGGCCGACGGGCTGCTGTATGCCGGGGTGCGCCGCGGCGCACCCCGGCAGCGGGTCGCGATGCAGGCCCTGGACCGGGTCGGGCTGGCGCACCGGGCCGCCGCCCGGCCGACCCAGCTGTCAGGGGGCGAGCGGCAGCGGGTCGCGATCGCGCGGGCGGTGGCGGGCGCTCCGCCGGTGGTGCTGGCTGACGAGCCGACCGGGAACCTGGACTCGGCCACCGGCGCCGCCATCCTGGCCCTGCTTGAGGAGCTGAACGCCGCCGGGACCACGATCATCATCATCACCCACGACCACGCGGTCGCCGCCCGGACGCGGCGGCGCATCGAGATGCTCGACGGGCACATCATCGCCGACACCAGCCCCGTCCCCGTCACCGGCCGCGCGGCTGCCGCCGGCGGGGCTGGCGGCGGGCGGCCCGCCCGCCGCCGGCCCGCGCAGGAAGGACCGTCATGACCACCACATCGCGGCGGCCGACCGCCCCGGCCGCCCCGGCCGCGGCCCGGCTGCGGCCCGGGGACCTGGCCGGGCTGGCCTGCGTCGGGCTGCGGACCCGCAAGCTGCGCGCGACGCTGTCGGCGCTGGGCATCGCGATCGGGGTCGCGGCGATCGTCGCCGTCCTTGGCCTGGCCGCCTCCTCCCAGGCCGCGCTGCTGGCCGAGATCCAGGCGCTGGGCACCAACCTGCTGACCGTCACCAACGGGCAGACCTTGGCCGGCGCCACCGCCGAGCTGCCGACGGCGGCGCCGGGCATGATCGCCCGGCTGCCCGGGGTCATCGCGGTGCAGGCCACCGGCACCGTCAGCGGCGTCAGCGTCTACAAGTCCCCGCTCATCCCCTCGATCGAAACCAACGCTCTCAGCGTGGACGCCGCCACCCTGAACCTGCCCGCGGTGGCCGGCACCAGCCTCGCGCAGGGCCGGTTCCTGAACGCGGCGACCGCCCGCGAGCCGGTCGCGGTGCTCGGCGCCACCACAGCGCAGCTGCTTGGCATCGACCGGATCCTGCCCGGGATGCGGATCTGGGTCAGCGGCCAGTGGTTCTACGTCACCGGCATCCTGAACCATGCCGTGCTGGCGCCGGAGATCGACTCCGCGGTCCTGGTCGGCTTCCCCGCCGCCGAGAAGTACCTGAAGTTCGACGGGCACCCCTCGGAGATCTACGTCCGCGCCGTCAGCACCCAGGCCGTCACCACGCGGGTGGACAGCCTGCTCGGCGACCAGGCCAGCCCGGAAAACCCGAACCAGGTCACCGTCTCCCAGCCGTCAAGCGCGCTCACCGCCCAGGCCGACGCCAAGGGCGCCCTGGACACCCTGTTCCTCGGACTGGGCGCGATCGCGCTGCTTGTCGGCGCGATCGGGGTCGCCAATATCATGGTCATCTCCGTCCTGGAGCGCCGCCAGGAGATCGGGCTGCGCCGCGCCCTGGGCGCCACCAGAGGCCAGATCCGCGCCCAGTTCCTGTCCGAGGCCATCCTGCTGTCCCTGGCCGGCGGCGCCGCCGGCGTCGCCATCGGCGCCGCCGCCACCGCCATCTACGCCCGCGGCCACCGCGAGCTCCTCGTCATCCCGGCCGAAGCCTGGGCCGGGGGGCTCGCCGCCGCCGTCGTCATCGGCGCCCTGGCCGGGCTGCTGCCCGCCATCCGCGCCGCCCGCCTGTCCCCCACTCAGGCGCTCTGGAGCATCTGACAGCACAGGCACCGCGAACAGCGTCATTCGCAGCGGCCAAATGAGGTGGTCCTGGTCGTGTTCCGCCCGAGGCGGCCGGAAATAGCAGGTACCGCCACCTCGCTCCCGTTCGGCATGAATGGCACTTTCGCGGAGCAGGCGGGCGGGACGGGGACGGGGCAGTGTGCTGGGCGTGGTAGGTAGATGACTATGGTCGAGTTCATTCCGCGGCAGGTCCTGTTTGGCAATCCCGAGCGAACGGGGCCCCGCCTCTCACCCGACGGGACCAGGCTGGCGTGGATCGCGCCGCACAGCGATGTCCTGAACGTCTGGGTCGCACCGGTGGACGTCACGCTGGGCGAGGGCGTTGACTGGTCGGCGGCGCGCGTGGTCACCGATGACACCGACCGCGGCATCCGCGCCTTCGCCTGGGCACATGACGGCCGGCATCTGCTGTACGTGCAGGACACAGGGGGCGACGAGAACTGGCGCTTGTACGACGTCGACCTCGAGACGAAGCAGCGGCGCGATCTCACGCCCTTCGACAACGTCCAGGCGCAGATCATCGCGACCGAGAAGAAGTTCCCCGACGATGTGCTTGTCGGGCTGAACCGCGACAACCCGCAGCTTCATGACGTCTACCGGCTCGACCTCCTGACCGGTGAGCTCACGAAGGAAGTCGAGAACCCAGGATTCCTCGGCTGGGTCGCGGACGCGAACCTGGTGGTCAGGGCGGGATTCGTGCCGCGGCCCGACGGAGGCTTCGACCTCATGGTCCGCGGTAGCGCGGACGACGCGTGGAACTCGCTGCTCTCCATCCCCGCCGACGACTCGCTGACGAGCGACGCCATTGCCTTCAGCGCGGATGGCGGCTCACTGCTCGCGACGAGCTCGGTTGACACCGACACGAGCAGGCTGGTCCGCATCGACCTGGCGACAGGGGCGGCGGAGGTGATAGCCGAGGACCCCGATGCGGACGTGACCGGCGTCCGGCTGCACCCGGACACCCGCGAGCCGCAGATCGCCATCGTGCTCAAGGACCGGTCGGAGTACCGGGTCATCGACCGCTCGCTCGAACCTGATCTCGAGGCGATCCGGGCTCTTCATCAGGGGGATCCCGTATTCCTGGGCGGTGACGCCGCCGACACGACGTGGCTGGTCGGGTTCACGAACGACTCGGGTCCCGTCACGTACTTCGCCTACGACCGGGCGAGCCGCAGCGGCCGCATGCTCTTCGAGCAGCGGCCGGAGCTGTCGCGTTACAAGCTCGCTTCCATGGAGCCGTTCTCCTTCACCGCCAGAGACGGCTTTGCCATCCATGGTTACGCGACGTTCCCGCCGGAGGCGGGTCGCGACGGGCTGCCGACCGTGCTCAACGTGCACGGCGGTCCGTGGGCACGCAACGTCTGGGGTTTTGATCCGGAGGCGCAATGGCTCGCTAACCGCGGCTATCTCTGCATACAGGTCAACTTCCGCGGCTCGACCGGTTACGGCAAGGCGTTCGTCAACGCCGGCGACCGGGAGTGGGGCGGCAGGATGCAGGACGACCTCGTCGAGGCCGTAGCGTTCGCCGTCGGCCAGGGCTGGTCGGATCCCGGGCGGGTAGCGATCTACGGCGGCTCGTACGGCGGCTACGCGGCCCTCGCGGGCGCCGCGTTCACCCCTGATCTCTTCTGCTGCGCCGTCGACATCGTGGGCCCGTCGAACCTGAAGACCCTCATCGAGACGATCCCGCCGTACTGGGCACCCATGGTCGCCCAGTTCCATCGCCGGGTAGGCAATCCGGCGCAGGACGCTGACTTCCTCTGGTCCCGGTCACCGCTTTCCCGCGTGAGCAGCATCCGGATCCCGCTGCTCATCGCGCAGGGCGCCAACGATCCCCGGGTAAAGCAGGCCGAGTCGGAGCAGATCGTCGCCGCTATGCAGGAGGCGGGCATCGAGCACGAGTACCTCCTGTTCCCTGATGAGGGTCACGGCTTCGCGAAGCCGGAGAACCGGCTTCGCTTCTATGCCTCGGCCGAGCGGTTTCTCGCCCGCCATCTCGGCGGACGGGCCGAGGAGTAGCGGGCAGCGCTGCACCAGCGGTCAGTCATGCATGCGCGGGTACTCAGCCTCGACTCGGCTGCGGGCCCGGCAGGATAAGCGTTCCCGCTGGACTGCCATGACTGCCCGGAGTTGGCACGGCAGGCGAAGGGACGATGCGAGCCCCTGGCTGCCTGGTGGCCAGGGCCGCGTTAGCCAGCAGGGCCTGATACGCCAGCCCCGATGTCATCCAGCCGAGCATCGGCGGAAGCGACGCTCGCCACACGGTTGCGTCGTGTGCGCCGTTAGGGACGATCAGCAGCGGGATGTCGGCCTGGCGCTGGCGCAGTAGCTGCCTGAAGCTCGTCGCCAGCAGGACATCCGCAGGGTCCCGGCGGCCCGCGGCTAGCCAGAACAGCGGTATCTGCGCGTTGGGCGGCAGCGTGGTCACGTACTTCTGCGGGGTGTTCCGCAGCCGCAGACCGGGACGTCCGGCGAACGGGTCGACCGGATGAGGCGGGTTCCCCACCCGGTTGTTCAGTGGCGTGAAGTACCCGCTCAGGACCCCGGCGTAGCCGAATCGATCCGGATTCTGCAGGGACAGGTTGGCCGCACAGAAGCCACCCTCCGAGTAGCCGGCGATGCCCCAGGCTTTCCCCGGCGACTGGACCCGGAGGTGGCTCGCGATGTAGCCAGGGATGTCATCGACCAGGAAGGTCGCGTCCTGAATCCCGCCGACCTGGTTGAGGCACTGTAGTGAGTATCTGAGCCCGCCGTCAGCATCGGGAATCACCAGGACAACCGGGTTTGCCTTGTTCGAAGCGATCAGCGAATCGAGGGTGGGAACCACGTTCATCACGCTGATCCACGCTTGCGGATCGCCCGGGGAGCCATGCAGTAGCTCGATCACCGGGAACCGGTAGCTCGCGTACGCCTGCCTGAAATACTGCGGTGGCAGGAAAACGTACATCTGCCTGATGACACCGCTCCTCGCGCCTGTCACCTGCGTCTCGAAGAGGAATCCGCTCTGCGCCGCTTCCTTGACATCGATTGACTGACCGAGGACCTTGGCGAACGCAGTGGCAGAACTGCCGACGAGATCATGCGCTGCGGGAATCTTCTGCACGCCTCGGTTGGTGAGGTCGGTGGCGACAGCGCCCCAGCTCTGATAGTAGTCGTAGTACTTGTTCACCGCCGCGACCCCGAACAGCATCGCGGGCACGAAAGCCAGGCACGCGGCGAGCACGCGGAAGACGACCTGCCTGGCGACGATGACCCACCAGAGCAGACCGCCGAAAACTGCCATCAATAGCAGGAACAGGGCGGTGCCCTGCGGTTCTAGCACTAGGTTCTCTCCCGGCAGGAGTTGGTTTCAGGTCGGGCAGCGGCACGCGCTGCTGCTGCCCCGGACCTGGCGGCCTCGGGCGACGCCGCACCGCTCCCCACCGCGCGTGCGTACCCAGAGGTCCCGGGGGCCATCCCCGGGCAAAGGTAACAGTCCCGTGCGGGAGGTGTGGGAACTCTCCCCCACATCGGGCGTCCCGGGGGCCGAAGGTCATCCCCCAACAAAGACAAAGATCAGCAGCCGAACGGGAACGCGGTGACGGCACTCTAGAAGGCCAGCCGATTCCGGGCGGAATGGTCGAAGTGCCCACCACGGAGGGGGGTGCGGGGGAACTCCCCCGCCCCGGGGGGTCCGGGGGGTCGTCCCCCCGGGCAGGTATCAGAACCCGCGGAAGCTGGCCGACAGCCAGCGAACATGGCGGTGGAGGTGGGATTTGAACCCACGGAGGGGTTGCCCCCTCACACGCTTTCGAGGCGTGCGCCCTCGGCCACTAGGCGACTCCACCGCCGCAGAGCCTACCCGAAACCCTGACCCTCCCCGACCGCTCTCACGGCCGCTGCTCCCGCCGGCTGACGAAAAACTCCCGCAGCAGCGAACCGCATTCATCAGCAAGAACACCGCCGATGACCTCGGGACGGTGATTCAGGCGCCGATCACGGAGCAGGTCCCACAGCGAGCCCGCGGCGCCCCCCTTCGGATCCGCGGCGCCGTACACCAGGCGGTCGAGACGCGCGAGCACGATTGCCCCGGCGCACATCGTGCACGGCTCGAGGGTCACGACGAGCGTGCAGCCGGTCAGCCGCCAGCTCCCGACCACCCGCGCCGCATCCCTGATCGCCAGGATCTCCGCGTGCGCGGTGGGGTCGGCTTCGGCCTCCCTGCGGTTGCGCGAACGGGCGATGACCCTGCCGTCCCCGTCCAGTACGACCGCACCGACCGGCACATCCGCGTCACGGGGATCGGCTGTGGCCGCCGCGCCGACCGCCTCTTGCAGGGCGAGCCGCATCACAGACTCGAATTCGGTGCCGTGCCCAGTGGTCACCGGGCTCTCAGGGGCCGAGCGCGACATCGAGCGCGCGCTCCATCGCATGACGGAACCCGAGGCGCCCCGCGATGCTCGCGAGTGCCTCGTCGGGAAACAGGTCCAGGTCGCCGGCGAGCGCACCGAGTTCCATCTCGTCCACCCCGAGATCCGCGAAGATGGACAGGTCACCCGCGGGCAGCACCTGATCCAGGTCCTCGTCCTCCGGTATGGGGATGTCCAGGTGGTCGAGCACCTGGCGGGCCAGCGGCCAGTCCAGCGCCGCGGTGAGGTCGGACAGGAAAACCGACGCCTGGCCGCCGAGGACACGGAGAACGACGAAAAATTCATCTCCGACCGCTGCGAGCCCGATCGTCCCGCCGATGCTCGGCTGCTGGCGCAGGGCATGGATGAGACCGTCCAGGTCACTGGTGAGCACCGCAGGGAGCACCTCAGCTTCCCAGGACTCGTCCTCCCGGAAGGCCATGACGACGAAGTCAGCCGCGCTCGCATCCGTCATCGTGTCCCCACAGCCGCGCCCTTCACTGGGGAATCCTGTCAGATAGCCGGCCCTGAGGCGACTGAATCCCGGATCCCGGGTCAGAGGCGGGATCCGCCGACCGCAGGCGGCCGACCTGGTCGCTGTTGCGAGACGCCACCCTGAGGGTGCTATAACGCAGCCCGGAGAACTCTTCGCCCAAGGGGCGCCATGTCCCGTTATACCCTCGCAGAAGAACCATCAATATGCTGACGGGCGCCGATCACTTCTCAAGGCGTTCCCACGGCGCACGCGCCGCTGGAACGGTGCCCAGGCACGGGAGCGCCATACAGCGCGTTACCTTGTGGCCGCCCTTGTGCGGGTGCGCCTGCCGGAACCCGGCCGAACTGGCAGGATGCCGACGGCGGCCAGGGACGTGCCGCCCACGGGGCCGCGGCCCCGGCAGCCTCGCTACCTGCGCGTCAGCGGCTCGGGGGCATGTATCTTTATGCTTGCTAGCCATTGGCCGGAAAATCGGTCTGAGCTAAGCTGAGTGAGCCGATCGTGCAAACGTATGTCGAGGGAGGCGGTCGTGTTGAAGCCAAGAGAGCTGCTTAAGTGGGCAGCTATCGCCTTTGTCCTGTTCTACCTGATCAAGCAGCCTACGGGCGCGGCGCATGTCATCACCAACGCGGGCAACTTCCTCAGCTCGGCCGCGCGCGGAGTTTCCACCTTCGTCACTTCGCTATGAGACTGATCCCGCGCGGCGATTCGGTACCGGCGTCGGTAAACCGGTACCTGCTGCCCCACGAGCACCAGGTGATCACCGTGCGCAAGCATCCAGCGGTGCTGATCGGCCCTATCATCTCGGTGCTCGCAGGGCTCGTCGTCGCGGGTGTGCTGAGCGGAACCCTGGCGCGCCACAGTGGCCCCGTGGTGACAGTTCTATGGCTGGCATGGGGCGTGCTTGTGGCGCGGCTGGTCTGGAAGGCCATCAACTGGTACGTCGATTACTTCGTGGTAACTTCACAGCGGATGCTCCTCACCAGCGGGATCGTGACTCGCAAGGTAGCCATGATGCCGCTGGTCAAGGTCACGGACATGAGTTTCCAGCGCGACACCCTCGGCCGTATGCTCGGGTATGGTGAGTTCATCCTCGAGTCCGCCGGCCAGGACCAGGCGCTGCGGACGGTGGACCATCTGCCCTATCCCGAGCAGCTCTATCTTGAGGTGTGCGGATTGATCTTTCCAGGCAAGAAGGATGAGGGCGACGACTGACCGTCGTCTGCACGTCCAGCCTTGTCATCCCTTCCCCGGGGTTCGTGCGGCCGGATGACCCTGCGTTACATCCGGCCGCACGAGGCCGGCGTTCCTGGTCGGCGACCTTCGGTCGCCTCCCCGCAGCCCGCGATGCCTACCCGGGGGGACGACCCCCCGGACCCCCCGAAGCGGGGAAAAACCCCGCAACCCCCACACGCCGGGGCAGTCAGGCGACCTTCGGTCGCCTCCCCGCAGCCCGCGATACCTACCCGGGGGGACGACCCCCCGGACCCCCCGGACCCCCCGGACCCCCCGGACCCCCCGAAGCGGGGAAAACCCGCAACCCTACACGCCGGGACGCTCACAGGCCCTACAGCCGACTTCGGCGAAGCCCCACAACGCCAACCCGGGGACACGCCCCCGACCCCCGATGCGGGGAAATCCTCGCAACCTCGCACGCCGGGGCGGTCATCGGCGCTACAGCGACTTCACCATGCAGTGACCACCCGACCCCGGCCTGACAAGCCCAGCTTGGGCTTGACACGAGGGACCCCCGCCCCCGCAGATACCCCCACGCTGAGGCGCTCACCGGCCCTACGGTCGACTTTGGCGGAGCATGGTCCGATCTACCGCTTCTGGGGTTCGTCCGGATCTGGAGCGGGCTTCGGGGGGTGTCACCGCGTTCCCGTTCGGCTGATGATCATTGTTCTTTGTGCGTTTCGCGCGGGTGAGCTGTCGGCTGCCCGGGGAGACGGTCCCAGGAGCCTGGCGTGCGCGGGGGCGTCATAGCGTTACGAGGACGATTCCCAGCGCGGCGAGCGCGAGGCCGGCCCGCTGCGCTGACCGCATTCGCTCGCCGAGCAACAGCCGGGCAAGCAGGACGGTCATGCCCGGGTAGAGAGCCGTGATGACGACGGCCAGGCCAAAGAGCCCCGCCCTGGTGGCGAGCACATAGCATACATTCGCGATCGCGTCGATCACACCAGAGGCCATCGCCATGCAGAACGTGCCCCTGTCTCCTCGCCACCCAACCGGACGGGTCTGCGTCCACGCCGCGGCCAGGAGCGCGACCAGCGTGCCGGAGAGGCGCGCGACGCTCACAGGCCAGAGCACGCCAGACGTTCCGGCGTTCCTGATGAACAGGTAGAACAGGCCGAACGCGGCCCCGGCGGCAACCGCGTAGCAGAGCGCGCGGCCTGGCCGGACGGGCACGTCCCGGCCCGCGGCGTCGCCGCGCCCTCCCGTCTCCATGCTGACGAGCGCGATCGCGACGAGGCAGATGAGTGCACCAGCGAGCACCGCGGGACTCGGCCGCTCGCCGTCAGCGACGGCCACGCCCACTGGCAGCAAGGTAGACACTAGCGCCGAGACCGGGGCGACCACGCTCATCGGCGCGGATGCGAACCCGGCGTAGAACATGATGAGCCCGGCCCCGCCGACGGCACCGCCCGCGATGCCCCAGCCCAGGCCCGCCGCGCTGACAGGGCCGCCGGCGAGCGGCGCGGCGACGAGCATGATCACCGCGCCGGATGGCGCGACCACGGCCAGCACCGAGATCACCGATGCGCGCCGCGCCGCCGCGCCGCCGAGGAAGTCGGCGGTGCCGTAGAGCGCCGCGGCGGCCAGTGCGAAGATCGTGACCACGCTTCGTGTCCTTCGTAGACGGTCGGAATAATGCTACGTGTAGTTCATCATACCGACCGCCAGCGGAAACCGTAGGCCATCAGAAGGCGGGATCAATGACTCATCCAGCGGATATCACGGTCGCGGTGGCCCGCACCCTCCAGGCGCTTCGCGCCGAGCGCGGCTGGTCCCTCGATCAGCTCGCGGCCCGCTCCGGCGTGAGCAAGGGTGTGCTCGTTGCACTGGAACAGGGGCGTTCCAACCCGAACCTGGCCACCCTGGCGAGGATCAGCGACGCCTTCGGCGTCCCCGTCACCCGACTGGTCGAGATCACCGGTGAGACGGGGGTCCGCATCACGGGCACGGACACCGCGAAGGTACTGTGGCGGGGTCCGTCCGGTGGCACGGGGACGATCATCGCCGCTACCGACCCGCCGTGGGCGGCGGAACTGTGGCGCTGGGAGCTGCTGCCAGGCGAGACGTTCGGCGGTGACGCACACGCGCCCGCGACGCGTGAAATGGCCTGGGTCGAGGCGGGCACGCTGACCCTCACCGTCGCGGGGCAGCGCCACCAGGTCGGACCTGGGCAGTGCGCGCGGTTCCCCGGCGGCCATCCGCACAAGTACGCGAACGAGGGTGCCGAGCAGGTCAGGCTCACAATGGTCGTCGTCATCCCGCCAGCCACCGCCTAACCTCCCGCGTGGTGCTCGCGGACGACGGCTACCGCGCCGGGAGGCAGTTCGAGCTGCCCGGTCGCTGGTCGGCCGGATAGGAGCTCGAGGCCGGTGACCGGCAGGACCGCGGGCTCGCCTGTGTGGTTGAGCGCGAACAGCCAGGAACGGCCGCCGCCTTCGCGGCGCACGACCTCAACGCCCGGCGGCAGGCCAGGCAGGACAGGTCCCGCGCCTGCCGCCGCGAGTGCCTCGCCGACGATCCGGTCCTGTGCGTGCTCGTCGAGGCGGGTCGAGACGTACCAGGCGGTGCCATCGCGCAGTGAGTTCCTCGTCACCGCGGGGCAGCCAGCGAGCGGGCCATCCGCGTAGGCGGCGAGCACCTGCGCTCCCTCGGACCGGAGGTACTCGCTCCACAGCGTGCCGCGCTCCCCGGTCGAGAGCCTTATCCCGGTCCCGCTCCGCAGCGGATGGAACTCCTCGACCCGGATCCCGAGTACATCGCGCAGCGCACCCGGGTAGCCGCCGAGGCGGACGTGATGGCTGGAGTCAACGATGCCGCTGAGGAAGGACACCACCAGGTGGCCGCCGCCCTCGACGTAACCGCGCAGCGACCATGCTCCTTCGTCGGACAGGAGGTAGGCCGCCGACGCGAATATCAGCCGGTACCCGGAAAGGTCACCTTCGGGGTGAATGAAGTCGCAGACGACTCCAGCCCGCCAGAGGGCGGCGTGGTCCGCGCGCACGGCATCCAGGTAGCGCACGTCGGCCGACGGAAGTCCCTTGTCCTCGAGTGCCCACCATGAATCGGCGTCCCAGAGCACCGCGACGTCCGCGCGGACAGTGCTGCCAGCGATCTCGCCGACGCGCTCGAGTGCCTGCCCGAGCCCGGCGATCTCAGCGAAGATCCTGGAATCCCGGCCCGCGTGCGGCACCATCGCCGCGTGGAAGCTCTCGGCACCCGCCCGCGACGCCCGCCACTGGAAGAACAGCACGCTGTCCGAGCCGCGTGCCACATAGCCGAGGCTGTCGCGCAGCATCCTGCCGGGCTCACGGTGCAGCATCAGCCCAGAGTCGCTGACCAGGCTTGCCGCCTGCTCCATCAGCATCCACGGCCGGCCGCCACCCCATGAGCGGGCACGATCCGAGCCGAACGCGATGTCGATGGCACCATCCGCCCCCGCGGTACCGAGATAGTGGTCGATAGCGACCACGTCCACCTCGCGGCTCCACGCCCAGGAGTCGAGCACCTGATAGTGCCCGGACAGCATGAAGTTCGTGGTCACGGGGATCTGTGGCGTCTGCCGCCTTATCGCGTCCCGCTGCTGCCTGAAGGCGGCGAGCAGCTCGTCGGACCAGAAGCGGCCGTAGTCGAGGGTTTGCGACGGGTTGGGGCGCCACTGCGTCGCCCGCGGCGGAAGCACCTGCTCCCAGGCCGAGTAGCGCTGGCTCCAGAAGGCGGTGCCCCACGCCTCGTTCAGCGCGTCGAGACCGTTCTCCCCGCGGGAGTAGCGGCGACGCAGCCAGTCGCGGAACGCCGATGCCGCGTGATCGCACCAGCAGACGGTGCCGTATTCGTTGTGTATATGCCACATGGCGAGCGCGGGATGGCCGGCATACCGCCTGGCGAGCGCCTCCGCGATCCGGAGGGCGGCACTGCGGTACGCCGGGGCCGCGGCGCAGTAGGTGTCCCTGCTGCCGTGCCACAGCCGCGTCCCTTCCCTGGTCACCGGCATCGCGTCGGGATAGGCGAGCGTGAACCATGGCGGTGGCGACGCCGTCGGGGTAGCCAGGACGACGCGCACGCCCCTGCTGTGCAGCCGGTCGAGCGTGGCGTCGAGCCAGCCGAATTCGTACCGCCCCTCAGCCGGCTCGATGGCCGACCACGAGAAGACGCCGACCGTCGCGGTATTGACCCGCGCCTCGCGCATCAGCGCGTCATCTTCCGCCCAGATCTCCTTGTCCCACTGCTCCGGGTTGTAATCGCCGCCGAACCAGAGTCCGCCCGTCATCGCCGCAGCGGCCCCCGCGGAGCGCTGCCCGCCGGAGCGTGAACCCGGAACGAGGCCAGCCGCAGTGCGCCGTGCAGGACCACATACAAGTCGAAGACGCCAGGCGCTCGCGCGAGATCTGCTGTCATTTCCGTCTGCGCGTACTTGTCCCCGGTCGACGGCACGATGAACTCGCTGAGCAGGTCACCCGCGACGGGGTGATCGCGCCGCAGCTCAACCCGGGCCGTACCCGGCTCGGCTCGCGCCACCCGGATCGTGACATACCATTCCCGTTCGGCTTCATGATCGTCATCTGGGGCGAGGCCGGTATCGCGGAACAAGATCCAGCCTGGCGCGTCCCCTGCCGGGGTGACAGCGTCCCCTGCGGCGGGTGTCGCGTCCACCAGCGTGACGCCGGAGTAGTCATCGAAGTCGGCGGCCGCCACCTCGGTGCCGACGGCCCAGCGCGGGGCGGGCTGCGTCCCGAGCACCGTCAGGCGGGCAGACTGGCGTATCGCCTCGCTCGAAGAGCCGGCCATCACGTCGTACTCGCCGGGAAACGCGGTCATCTGGTGCGTCACGACATCCCAGCATGCCAGCGACGCGACCGGCAGCGGGAACCGGACGGTCCGGGTCTCGCCCGCCGGCACGGCGATCCGCGCGAAGTCGCGCAGTTCCCGCAGCGGGCGCTCGCGCGCCGGCGAGATCGCCCGCGTGTAGAGCTGGACGACCTCCACGCCGTCGCGAGCCCCCGTGTTCGTCACATCCACCTCGACACCGACGGTGTCTGCGGCCCTGGCAACGTCGCTGTCCAGGCGGATCCGCGGGTAGGAGAACGTCGTGTAGGCAAGCCCGTGCCCGAACGGGTAGAGCGGTGGCCGGTCGAGGTACAGATAGGTTCTCCTGGCCTTGATGATGTCGTAGTCGAGCAGGCCGGGCAGGTCGTCGTCGGCCCGGTACCAGGTCTGCGGAAGCCGGCCGCAGGGCGCGTGCGCGCCGAACAGCACGTCGGCGATCCCGCGGCCGGTTTCCTGGCCGCCGTGGCACGTCCACAGGATCGCGGGCACATTCTCGTCCGCCCACGTTATGGCGTACGGGTAGCTGCTCATCACGACGAGCACGGTGACCGGCGCCGCGCCGTGCACCGCCTGGACAAGCCGCTGCTGCGTTTCCGGCAGCGCCAGCGTGCCGCGGTCCTGCGTCTCACGCCCGTTGACGAGGGGATCGTTGCCGACGACTACCACGGCGACGTCGGCATCACTCGCGGCGAGCCGCGCCTGCTCGATGCCGCTCGTGACAACATTCAGGCGCAGCCGCGCGGCGTCCCGCGGGCTTACGGCGGACGCCGTCATCGCGCCGGTCCGCTCGTCAATCGCGACATAACGTCCCGTCGCCGTGCTGCGCAGCACCCCCGTGCTGTCCGCCGGGTCCCCGGTCTGCCGCTCGAGCCTGAATGTTTCATGGACAACCCAGCCGTTTGGCCGCGTCTGGTCGGCCACGAGTGAGCCATCATCGCGCACGGTTACGAGCAGGCCGTTCGCCACGCTGCGCAGGGTGATGACGCTATCGCCCCAGTCAAAGACGTCGAACTCGCCCAGGTCGAGCCCCGGCGCGGATTCGGCGCGCAGGGCCACCCGGTCCGCGCCCTCCGTACACGTGACCTCGCCGCCAGCCGCGCGGACCACGTCCGTGAGGCCGCCGGCCACCGTGACACGGTAGGGCATGGTCCCGCTGTACCAGTCCTCGTAAAGGGTGTCGGCGAGCGGCCCGATCACCGCGATCCGTAGGCCAGCGCCGTCGGGTCGGTCGGGTCGCGGCGTGAGCGGCAGCACGCCGGCGTCGTTCTTGAGCAGCACGATCGCCTGTCGTGCCGCGCGGCGGGCGAGCTCGGCGTGCGCGCGGGAGCCGAGCGCCTCCTCGCCGATGGCCGCGTACGGATCGAGCCCCGGGTCGAACTCGCCGAGCCGCAGCCGGAGCAGCAGCAGGCGGCGCACCGCGCGGTCCACGTCGGCCTCGGCGATCAGGCCGCGGCCGAGCGCCTCCGTGAAGCGTCCCGCCGTGATGGAGGGGTCCTCGCCGTGATCGGTGAAGCTGTCAACACCAGCCCGCAGCGCGGCGGCGTGCGCGGCCGGGTGGTCGGCGAAGTAGTGCTCCTCGTCGACAAGGTTGGAGGGCGCCTGCGCGTCGCTGCATACGACGAGCTCGTCGTCGGCCCAGCGGCGCAGCTCACTCTCCAGATAGGGGCTGACATGGTTGGGGCGGCCGTTCACGAGGTTGTAGCCAGGCATGACACCGACCGCGACCCCCGCGGCGACGGGAGCGAAGAACGGCGGCAGGTCGTACTCGTGCAGCACGCGGGGCCGCAGCACCGACGACGTGGTCGACCGGTCGGTCTCGTTGTTGTACCCGAGGAAATGCTTGAGCAGCGGGCTCGTGCGCAGGTAGACGGGATGGTCGCCGCGCAGGCCGCGGCAGTACGCGACGGCGGTGCGCGCGGTAAGGAGCGGGTCCTCCGAGTACCCTTCCTCGTTCCGTCCCCACCGCGGGTCGCGCAGCAGGTTCACCACGGGCGCCCAGACGTTGAGGCTCACCGACGGGTCACGCCGGTGCAGCGCCCGTACCTCCTCGCCCACCGCGGTGCCGATGGCCGTAACCAGGTCCGGGTCCCACATGGCACCCATCCCGACCGCCTGCGGGAAGACGGTGGCGGCGCCCAGCCACGCGGCGCCGTGCAGCGCTTCGGTCCCGGTACGAAACGGCGCGATCCCGAGACGGGGGACACCGGGGGACCACTGGTGCAGCATGGCGATCTTCTCTGCCAGGGTCAGCTGGCCGAGCAGGTCATCGGCCCGCTGCCGGAGCGCGGCAGACGCGCTGGCCGTCGCCGTGTTCACGTCGTGTCCCTCCGTAGCCTGCGGGCTGCGTCGAAGCGCTTCGACATTGGCACGCGGGGCGAAACGTGTCAAGGCTTAACGTCGCCAATCGGCCTCATCACACCCGGCTCGCCGCCCTATCACAGCCATTGTTCGGTTACCAGCGCTTACTACCAGTGCGAGAGCGGGTCACCCGAGCGGTTTAGCCACCTCCGGATGCGGCCCGCTCACACCGCCGGCGGTCCATCCGGTGCCTCTTGCGCGCCCTGAAACACTGTCCTAACCTCGTCCTAACAGTTGAAGCGCTTCGACAGTGGACCCGCCGCCGCTGCGCGCCACCCCGCGCAGTCCGGGGACCCGCGGTCGGCGCGCCTGGAAGATACCCGCTGCTTACTTCCACACCTGAACCCCTAGTGGCCCCCCGAAGGGTGGTACCGCACATGGATCGCGGAGCGTTCCAGGGCTCGACGACGAGACCCCCCATGAGCAGACGCGGCTTCCTGTCCGCCACCGCCGCGACGGCAGGCGCCGTCGCGGCATCCCCGCTGCTGGCCGCCTGCGGCACGTCGGGATCAACCGGCTCTGGCACGACGAGCGCCCAGCAGCTGACCAAGATCCTTCCGGCCTATGTTTCAAGCAATCCGGTAAGTCCGGACATCCCAAGTGTGAACGGCTCAGACCCCGCGTACCTCACCTATCCCACCAACCTGGTGCGCACGGTCAGCGAGATGCCAGGCTCTGGCGGCACCTTCACGGCGATCACGCCAATTTTCGGATCGACGCCGCCCGCCACGGGTAATCACTACTACGCGGCGATGAGCCAGGCCCTAGGGACGAACCTCACGGTCCAGCCCGCTAACGGGGTCACCTACAACACCGCCCTGCCGCCGCTGTTCGCCGGCAACAAGCTGCCGGACTGGATCGACATCCCGTCCTGGAACATCGGGCCGCTGAACTTCGGCGAGGCGGTCAGCGCGAAGTTCGCTGACCTGACGCCCTACCTGAGCGGCGACAACATCAAGAAGTACCCGAATCTCGCGAACATCGCGCCGGCCGCGTGGCAGGCCGGCATCTGGAACAACAAGATCTACGGCATTCCCGTGTATCCATCGAACGTGGTGTTCGCCGGCACCCTCTTCTATCGTCAGGACATCCTGCAGAAGCTCGGGATCAGCCCCACCGTCAACTCCGCTGCTGACCTGTTCAACCTCGGCAAGGAAGTCAACAACCCGAAGGGCAAGCGGTGGGCCTTCGACGACCCGTGGAGCTATCTGAGCTCGGCGTTCAACATCCCGAACAACCCGCCCAACTGGACTACCGATGCCAAGGGCGACCTGCTCGCGGCGTTCGAGACCCCGCAGATCATCGAGGCGATCAACTGGCTGCGCAGCGTCGTCGCGGCGGGCATGATGCACCCCGACGCGATCGCCCTCAACACCGGCACGGGCAAGCAGCGGTTCTACAGCGGCCAGGTGGTCATGACAGGTGACGGGACCGGAGCCTGGAACGGCACCGATGCGGTGTCGGGCAAGGCCGCCAACCCTTCCTACGTGCGGATGGCGTTCCCGCTGTTCACCGCGAGCGGCACCGGCACCCCGCGGATTGCGCTCGGCAACGGCGCCTCGCTGTTCAGCTACTTCAACAAGGGCCTGTCCAAGAGCAAGATCGAGGAACTGCTGCGGGTGGCGAACTACCTCGCGGCCCCGTTCGGAACCTATGAGTACACCCTGACGAACTTCGGCGTGCAGGGCGTCGACTGGACCCCGGCCCCGGCGGGCCCGTCGTACACGGCCACCGGCAACAAGGAAGTCGCGCCCACCACGTACCCGTTCCTGGCCACCGGCCCTTCGGTGACCAGCGTGACGGCCGGGCACACCGAGGTGGCCAGGGCATACGCCATGTGGCAGCAGGGCGCGGCCAAGGACAAGTACAAGCCGCTGTTCTACGACATGAACGTCACCGTGCCGCCCAATCTGGCCACCGCGCTCGCCGCCCCGACGCTCACCTCGACGGGGAACATCATCCAGAACGTCGTCCGCGGCCGCAACACCATCGCGGACTACCAGGCGGCCGTCAAGCAATGGCAGCGTAATGGCGGGAATGCCCTGCGCACCTTCTTCGAAGGCGTCCGCGCGAAGAACGGAGACGCTTAGCAGCTGCGGGCCCGGGCCCGGGCCCGCAAACGGCCCCGCGCCCGGGCCATGACGGGCGCGGGGCCGCGGGCAGGCCCGTGAAACGCACGGGCCAGAGCGTGCCTGCGAAGGTCGTCGGACAAGGCGAGACGAAGGAGCTGCCCGGTGTCAGCGATCACCACGGGTGGTGCGACAAGGCCAGAGCGCAGTCAGGACGTACCGCCGGGCACACCCGAGGCCTCGCCGCCAGACCCTGTGCATGTACCGCAGGAGAAGGGAGAGGCGGGGAAAGTCCACTGGCGGGTCCGGCTCCGGCGCGACAAGTCGCTCATCGTGATGACGGTGCCCGCCGTGATCCTGCTCGCTGTCTTCGGCTACGCGCCGATGCTCGGCCTGGTGATGGCGTTCCAGAGCTACGACGTCTACGGCGGCTTCCTGCACAGCCCGTGGGTGGGCCTTGCCAACTTCCAGCAGCTGTTCGGCGACCCCGGCTTCTGGCACGCGTTCTGGAACACCCTCGCACTGTTCTCGGTCCAGCTCGTGCTGTTCTTCCCCGTCCCGATCGCGCTCGCCATCCTGTTCGACAGCCTGGTGAGCAGGAGGCTGCGCTCCTTCATCCAGAGCGTGGTGACCCTGCCGCACTTCTTCTCCTGGGTGCTCGTCATCACGGTCTTCCAGCAGATGCTCGGCGGCGCCGGGGTGATCCCCTCGTTCCTGCGCCAGCACGGCGTGCACAATCCGCTCGACGTCATGACGAACCCGAGCACGTTCAAGCTGCTCGTCTCCTCCCAGCTGATCTGGAAGGAGGCGGGCTGGGGGACCATCGTCTTCCTCGCCGCCCTCGCCGCCATCAGCCCCTCGCTCTACGAGGCGGCGGCGGTGGACGGGGCAGGGTGGTGGCGGCGCACGCGGCACATCACGCTGCCCGGCCTCAAGGGCATCACCATCCTGCTGCTGATACTCAACCTCGGCTACGCCCTGACCTTCGGCTTCGAGCAGATGCTCATCCAGCGGGGAGCCGTCGGGCCAGGCTCCGCCGAGGTGCTCACCACGTTCTCGTACGAGTTCGGCATCGTGGAAGGCAACTTCAGCTACGGCGCGGCGGCTGGCCTGTTCCTCGGGGTCACGTCGCTGATCCTGATCCTTGCCGCCAACCGGGTGGCGCACGCATTCGGCGAAGACGGGCTGTACCGGCGATGACGACAACGATCCGGAAGATCCCGGCCGCGGCGGCACCCTCGCTCCGGCGCCGCCGCAAGGCGAGCGGGCGGCCCGTCTGGGCGGAGCAGCCGACGCCGTTCGGACAGACCGCCAAGGGCGGCGCCCTGCTCGTGATACTGGCGATCGTCCTGGTGCCGCTGTACTCGGTCACGCTGACCAGCTTCTCGACCCAGGGCTCCGTGAACATCGCGGGCGGCCTCGTCATGTGGCCGCACGGCCTGACCATCAACGCCTACCGGGAGATCATCGGAGGCGGCGTGGTGCTGCGGGCGCTGATCATCAGCCTGGGGATCACCGCGGTAGGCACCGGATTCTCCATGATCGTCACGATCCTGGCAGCCTACGGCCTCTCGAGGGCCCACTCGTTCGGCCACCGGACGATCTTGATGATCATGCTCATCACGATGTTCTTCAACGGCGGCATCATCCCGCTCTTCCTCGTTGTCTCCGCGCTCGGCGGCTACGACCAGTACTGGGCGCTGATCGCGCCGAGCGCGGTCTCTGTGTTCAACATCATCGTGATGCGGGCGTTCTTCACCAACGTCGCCGCCGACATGATCGAGAGCGCCCGGGTCGACGGCGCGAGCGACTGGCGCATCCTCTGGCGGATCGTGCTGCCCGTGTCCAAGGCGGTGACCGCCGTTATCGCGCTGTTCTACGCGGTCGGCTACTGGAACTCGTGGTTCAACATCCTGCTGTTCATGCCGGCCGACAGCCAGAAGTGGCCGCTGCAGATGGTCTTGTACAACTACGTCACGCTTGGCAACAGCATGGCGGGCAGCGGCGCGACGAACGTCGGCCAGTATCTCGGGCACCAGCAGGTCGCGCCGCTGTCCTTGCAGATGGCCGTCGTCGTGCTGACGCTGGTGCCGATCCTGATCGTGTACCCCTTCGTCCAGAAGCACTTCACCAAGGGAGTGCTGCTCGGCGCGATCAAGGGGTAGCCATTCCCACCTGTCCCGGGAGGACGCCTCCATCATGCGCAGCTTTCTCAGGCCAGCAGTGCCGGTGGCCGCGAGCGCCGCCCTGCTCACCAGCATGCTCGCGCCGTCGGCAGCCACCGCCTCGGCCGCGCCCGCTGCGCCGGCGGCCACCCCCGCCGCGGCGGCGTCCGTGCCCTATTCCTGGAAGAACGTGCAGATCGTCGGCGGCGGCTTCGTCGACGGCTTCGTGTTCAACTCCAGGGAGCCAGGCCTGGCCTACGCGAGGACCGACATCGGCGGTGCGTACCGCTGGAATGCCCGGACCAGGCAGTGGGTGCCGCTGATGGACTTCACCGGCTTCAACGACTGGAACACCCTCGGCGTCGAGAGCATCGCCACCGACCCGATCCACCCGTCCAGGGTCTGGGTGGCCGCCGGCGAGTACGCCCAGTCGTTCGCCGGCAACGGCGAGATCCTGCGATCAGCCAATCAGGGCCGAACCTGGCAGATCACCAGCCTGCCGATCCAGCTCGCCTCGAACCAGGATGGCAGGAACACAGGCGAGCGGCTCGCCGTCGACCCCGGCGACGACAGCGTCCTCTATCTCGGCTCGCCGGCCAACGGCCTGTGGCGCAGCACCGACGGCGGGGCGACCTGGGCACAAGTGAAGAGCTTCCCTGTCACGGCGTCCGCCAACAGCATCGGGCTGTCGTTCGTCACGTTCGGCTCGCGCAATGCTGGCCCCGGGGGACGAACCCCTGAGAACCCCCGCAGCAGCGGCCGGCCGGGGACGCCCACGTCGACGATCTTCGTTGGCAACGCCACCGACACAGGGACCAGCCTCTACGAGAGCACTGACGCGGGCGCGACCTGGCAGGCAGTGCCAGGTGAGCCGGCAGGCCTGATGCCGCAGCACGGCGCGCTCGCCCCGGATGGCACGCTCTACCTCGACTACGCCAACCAGCCCGGACCGAACGGGATGACCAATGGCGCGGTCTGGAAGTACGACATCCGCACCGGCACGTGGACCAACATCACGCCCGAGGTGCCCGGCGTGAGCGGTAATCCCACCTTCGGCTACGGCGGTCTCGCGGTCGATGTCCGCCATCCCGGCACCGTCATGGTCGCGACCAACGACCGCTGGTTCCCGATCGATGACATCTTCCGCAGCACCGACGGCGGCGCGACCTGGAAATCCGTCAGCGCCACCGCGTCGCTCAACATCTCCGCGTCGCCGTTCCTCGCCTGGGGCGGAACGCCGAAGTTCGGCTGGTGGATAGGAAGCGTCGCCATCGACCCGTTCGACGCCGCACACGTCATATACGGCACCGGGGCCACCGTCTTCGGCTCGTACGACGTGACCGCGGCGGACAGCGGGGGTACCACCCACTGGTCGTCGTCAGCCGCCAAGGGCATCGAGGAGACCGCGGTCCAGGGCCTGCTCAGCCCGTCAGCCGGACCGTGCCAGCTGATCAGCGAGCTTGGCGACATCGGCGGCTTCTGCCACGCCACGCTGACCGCCTCGCCCGCCAGCGGCATGAGCCAGCCGATCCTCGGCACCGGCACCTCGGCCTCCGAGGCGGGCAAGGCGCCGCTCGACATCGTGCGGGTGGGCTGGTCTGGCGGCTCGTACTCGACTGATGGCGGCATGACCTGGACCGCGATGGCCCTGCCATCCGGTGAGCCCTTCGGCGCCGGGATCGCCGCACTGTCCGCCGACGGATCGTCCATGGTGTGGGCGCCGGAGGTCAACTCGTACGCTCCGGAGCCTGGTACCCCCGTCTACAGCACGGACAAGGGCCAGACGTGGACGCCGGTGTCCGGGCTGCGCAGCACCCTCATGCCTGTGGCCGACCCGGTGGATCCCCGGGTCTTCTACGCGGTCGATCCCGCGGCAGGCACCGTGCTGAAGTCCACGGACGGCGGCGCGCAGTTCAGCGCCGTGGCCACCGGGCTGCCGACGGGAACTGGCCCCGAGGCGTCGGGCAGCGCGCCACTCCTGCATGCGACGCCGGGCCGGGCCGGTGACCTGTGGCTGGCCAGCGGCTCAGGCGTGCTGTATCACTCGGTGGACGGCGGCGCGACCTTCACCCCCGTCACAAGCGTGACGACCGTCGCGACTCTCGGGTTCGGCAAGGCGGCACCGCACGCGCTCCCCGCCGGATACCCGGCCATCTACATGACCGGCATCGTGGCGGGCGTGCAGGGCGTGTTCCGGTCAGACGACGCGGGGAGCAGCTGGGTGCGGATCAACGACGGCGCGCACCAGTACGCCTGGATCGGCCAGGCCATCTCCGGCGACCCGCGGATATTCGGCCGCGTCTACCTTGGCACCAATGGCCGCGGCATCCTCTACGCCGACCCGGCGAGGCGCGCGCGGTAAGGCACCCCGGTAGCTGAGCCGCCCTGCCCAGGCGAAGGAGACCCGTGCTGCCGGAGCCATCCGCAGGCATCCACGACACCGCGCCCGCGAGCGTGTGGGAAGACGCCTTCCTCAGCGGCAACGGCCGGCATGGCGCCATGGTGTACGGCGCCCCGTACGACGAAACCGTCGTTGTCACGCACCACGCGCTTGTGCGTCCCAACGGCACCGCGGGCATGCGGCCGCCATTCCTCGCCGACCGCCTGGACGAGGTGCGGGACCTGCTGCTCGCGGGGAAGTCCTTCGACGCGGTCTCGCTGTTCGGCGGCGACTGGCCGGGGCAGGCGCCGCAGCTCTTCCACCCGGCCTTCGCGATCAGGCTCCGGCTCGCGGATCGCGCGCCCGCGCTTCGGTACAGGCGGGCCATTGACTTCGGCACCGGCCTTGTCGACGCGTCCTGGCATGATGGCGCCGGATCGTGGCGGAGAACGTGCTTCGTGTCGCGCGCCCGTGATGTCGTCGTCCAGCGGCTCGAGGCGCTGTCGGGCGGAGAACTGGACCTCGTGGCGGACCATGACGCGGCGCTGCCCGGAGCGCCATCCGCCCTCGGCGTGTCCAGCCAGGTCCAGGCCGGTGGCGAAGAATGCCTGGTCGGGCTGCGCGTCGCATATCCGGATCCCGCCACCGGGCTGGCGTCGGGTCCGGGAGGGGCTCGCGGTGCCGGCGGGTACGTCGGAGCCACCCGGATCGTGGCCGCCGGGCCGAGCGCGAGCGTCAGCTGCGTCCCGGGCGGCCACGCGGTACGGATCCACGGCGCCCGTAAGGTGCTGCTGCTCACTAGGGTGGCACGGTACGGCACCGGCCAGGATCCAGGCGCCCTGCTCGACGCGGCACTGCGGGGCCTGGCTGAGCTTCCCGCGGACTACGACACGCTCTTCGACGAGCACGCGCGCCTGCACCGGGCGGCCTTCGGTCACGTGCGCCTCGACCTCGGTGCCAGGCCGGCCGACCGGGCACTGCCGGTCAGCGACCTGCTCGCGCGCCAGGCCGCCGGCCCCGCCGCGCCGCTGCCCGCCCTGCTCGAGAAGCTGTTCGACTCTGGCAGGTACCTGCTGCTATCGGCCAGCGGATTGCTCCCGCCCCGGCTTCCCGGGCTGTGGCAGGGTGACTGGAACGCCGCGTGGTCGGGAGCCATCACCACCAACGCCAACCTCAACCTCCAGCTCGCCGGCGCCGTGGCCGGTGACGTTCCCGCCGCCGTGCTCGCGCTCGCCGATCTCATCCGCACGCAGGTCGCGGACTGGCGCGTCAACGCACGCCGCCTCTACGGGATCCGCGGCATCCTCGCTCCCGCCCACACCGACGGCACCTGCGGCTTCACCTTCCACTTCAATGCGGCGTACCCGCACCACATGTGGACGGCGGGGGCAGACTGGCTGCTGCTGCCGCTGCTCGACTACGTGGACGCCACCGGCGACGACGAGTTCCTGCGCGCGACCGTGCTGCCCGTCCTTACCGAGCTTGCCCTGTTCTACGAGGACTTTCTCATCCGGATCGATGACGAGGGGCAGGTGATATTCGTGCCCTCCTACTCACCGGAGAATCGGCCGGCCGGGTGGAGCGAGGCGGCGGTCAACGCCACGATGGATATCGCCGCCGCCCGGCACGCGCTGACGGCAGCGGCCGACGCCTGCACTCGCCTCGGCATCGAGGGCGGCCCCGGCGAGGGCGTCGAGCGGTGGCGGGGACTGCTCACCCGGCTGCCGCCATACCTGATCAACGGCGAGGCGGCACTCGCGGAGTGGGCCTGGCCGCCCACCGGATCGGGCCGGCCGCCGCTCGCCGACTCATACGACCATCGCCACATCAGCCATCTGTATCCTGTCTGGCCGCTGCGTGAGATCACGCCGGACGGCACCCCCCGGCTGGCCGCGGCCGCGCTGCGGGCACTGCGGCTGCGCGGAGCGCAGGACGACTCTGCCCACGGGCACCTCCACCGGGCCCTGACCGCGGCGCGCCTGAGGGAGGCGGCCCTGGCTGGCGAGCAGCTGGCCGCGATCACTGGCGGCGGTTTCTTCTTCCGCAGCCTGATGAGCAGCCACTACCCGCACCGGTCGGTCTACAACGCGGACGCGGCCTGCGCGCTGCCCGCGATCCTGATGGAAATGCTGATCGGCTCCGCCGCGCCGCGAGCGGAGCCACAGGCGGCCGGTCGCGTGGAGCTGCTGCCTGCCGTCCCCGCGTTCATGCCGGCCGGCCAGCTTCGCGGCGTGCGCACGCTCGCCCAGGTCACCGTCGAGCTGAGCTGGGACCTCGCGGCGGGCCGCGTCGCGGCCGTGCTCCGCTCCGCCGCGGAGCAGCGCATTGACGTGGTCTGCGCGGGCGCCGTGAGCTGTCATGCGGACGTGGTGGTGGCGCGTCTGCGGCCAGGTGCGTGGCGGGTCACGCTGCCCGCGGGAGGGGCCGTCCGGATAGATCTGGAAGTCAGAAAGTGAAGCGCTTCGATTACTCAGGCGGCAATCGTCAGCTTGCTCCCGATACGACCGATTCCCGGCCAAGCGGCAAGGACTGTCCCACGTCGTACCGCAGTCGGGACACGTCAGGCAGGCCCCGCGTTACCCGATTGGATACTCCATTGCCCGATGATATCGTGGACCGGGACTAGGAATACGGGGTCGCGGGCGCCCACTTTCGAAGCGCTTCGATGACCTGCTGGTCTTGTAATCCCGGTGCCGGCGGTGCATGGCACGACACCGCGGGAAAGCTCCGACCAGGGAGGCGAGCATGCCGACACTCGATGACGTGGCCCGTCATGCCGGTGTCGCGGCCAGCACGGTCTCTTACGTCCTCAGCGGCAAGCGTTCCGTTTCGGAAAGCACTCGCCGGAGGGTCGAGCGCAGCATCCAGCTGCTCAACTACCACCCGCACGCAGGCGCGCGGGCGCTCGCGAGTAGCCACTCGAACATCATCGCCCTGGTCGTGCCGCTCCGCAGCGACCTGTACGTGCCGGTGATGATGGAGATCGCCATGGCCGTCACGACAACGGCGCGCCAGTTCGCTCATGACGTCCTCCTGCTCACGAACGACGAGGGCCCGGAAGGCATCCGCCGGGTCGCCGTCAGCTCCCGTGCCGACGCCATCATCCTGATGGACGTGAGTATGGAAGACGACCGCATTCCCATGCTGCGCGACGTAACCATCGACGCGGTCCTGATCGGAGTACCGTCCGACAGCGCGGGCCTGGCCTGTATCGACCTGGATTTCGCGGCGGCAGGGGAGCTGTGCGTCGAGCACCTGGCCGACCTCGGACACCGCGAGGTCGCATTCATCGGCGAGGCCGAGGCCGTCTACAAGCGCCGCAGCGGTTTCGCGGAGCGGACGCTACGGGGCGTGCTGGCCAGGGCGGCGCAGCGGGACATGCGCGTATTCCATCGCCCCTGCGAGGGCAGCTACGAGGCCGCCGCGGGCGCCGTGACGCGGATACTCGAAGAGCGCCCGCGCACCACCGGGCTGATTGTCCAGAATGAGGCGATCATCGCACCGCTGCTGAGCGTGCTACGGACCGTGGGACGGACGGTTCCCGAGGACGTGTCAATCGTCACGATCTGCCCGGACCGGGTCGCGGAGCAGACCGCGCCGCGCCTGACCTCGGTGACGATCCCCGCAGAGGAGATGGGCCGCCGGGCGGTCGAGGTGCTGATGCACCGGATGGAGAACGGCCGGACCGGCGAGGTCGTGCTGCTTCCACCAGTGCTCACCGCCCGTGGCAGCAGTGCGACAGCCGCCGAAGCCCGCTGAGCGCCGCGGTGCCGAGGCAGGTCATGCTGGTCGGCGCCCTTCGGCCGCCTCCCCCAGGCCCGCAATACCTACCCGGGGGGACGACCCTTCGGGCCCCCGTACCCCGAAACGCGCGCGAGGAGAACCGACCGTGAACAACTTCCGTGAACGCGGTGCCGCGCTCGAATGGAGCACTGGCCAGGAGGTCGTGCGCCTCGAGCCCTGGGGCAGCGACGCGGTCAGGGTACGGGCCACCATCGGACCAGTCCTTGACGACCTTCCCGGCGCGCTACTCGAAACACCGCATTCGCCGGACTCTCGTATCAAGATCGAGGACGGCTCGGCCCAGCTCGTCAACGGCGCGATTACCGCGGAGATCGGCCAGCCAGGCATGCTGAACGGGCGGAAGCTGGTCCACGGGCAGGCGATGCTGCGGTTCCTGCGGACCGGGACAGACGAGGAACTTCTCGCCGAGGACCCGCCGCACTTCTGGTGGCCGGGACCGCGGCTCTTCACCGCGATGGGCAACGGCTACCACCGGCTCGAGCAGCGATTCCGCAGCTATCCCGGCGAGCGGGTGTACGGGCTCGGCCAGCACACCCACGGGCTGCTCGACCAGAAGGGCGCGGTGCTCGATCTCGTGCAGCGCAACGCCGAGGTGAGCATTCCGTTCATGCTCTCCAGCCGGGGTTACGGCCTGCTGTGGAACAGCCCGGCGATCGGCCGGGTCGAGCTGGGCGCCACCGGCACCCGGTGGGTGGCCGACAGCGCGCGCCAGATCGACTACTGGATCACCGCGGGATCACCAGCGGACATCCTCGGCCGCTACGCGGATGCCACCGGTCACGCCCCGATGCTGCCCGGGTGGGCGGCCGGGTTCTGGCAGTGCAAGCTGCGCTACCGCACACAGGACGAATTGCTCGAGGTTGCCCGCGAGTACCGGCGGCGCGGGCTGCCCCTGTCTGTCATCGTGTCCGACTTCTTCCACTGGACGCATCTGGGTGACTGGAAATTCGATCCGGCCGAGTGGCCCGATCCGCAGGCGATGGTGGCCGAGCTTGCCGAGATGGGCACCAAGCTCATGGTGTCGGTCTGGCCATCGGTGAGCCCGCTCAGCGAGAACCATGCCGAGATGGAGCGGCGCGGCCTGCTGATCGGCACCGAGTACGGGCCCGTGGCGCACGCCACCTGGCCGGACAAAGGCATTGCCACCGATGTCGGTGTCGCCTTCTACGACGCCACCAACCCAGAGGCAAGGGCATTTGTCTGGAATCGCATACGGGAAAACTACCTTCAGCCGTACGGCATCGACACCTGGTGGCTGGACGCCTGCGAGCCCGAGCTCAGGCCCGGATTCCAGGCCAACCTGCGATACCACGCGGGGCCGGGGCTCGAGGTGGGCAACGTGTACCCGCGGGAAAATGCCCGTGCTTTCTACGACGGCATGCTCTCGGAGGGCCGGGACGAGATAGTCAGACTCGTCCGTTCAGCATGGGCGGGCAGCCAGCGGTATGGCGCCGCACTGTGGTCCGGGGACATCGCCGCGGATTTCGCCAGCCTGCGTGCCCAGATCAGGGCCGGCCTGAACGTCGCGATCAGCGGCCTGCCATGGTGGACGACCGACATCGGCGGCTTCGAGGGCGGCGATCCCGGCGATGCCGAGTTCCGCGAGCTCATCGTGCGGTGGTTCCAGTACGGCGCGTTCTGCCCCCTGTTCCGGCTACACGGCTTCCGCGAGCCAAAGAAGCCGTTTGGCCTTGACACGACCGGCGGCCCCAACGAGGTGTGGTCATACGGCGAAGAGGCGTACGCGTGTCTTCGCGAGATGCTGTTCCTGCGCGAGCGGTTGCGGCCGTACGTGATGGAGCAGATGCGGATCGCCCATGACGACGGCCTGCCGCCGATGCGCCCGCTCTTCGTCGACTTCCCCGAGGACTCCCGGGCATGGGAGGTAGCGGACCAGTTCCTGTTCGGCGCCGACATCCTGGTGGCGCCGGTGGCCGAGTATCGCGCCCGCAGCCGCGAGGTCTATCTTCCGGCCGGCAGCGGCTGGACAGACGCCTGGACGGGTGAGGAACTCGGCGGTGGCGGCGCGGTCACCGTGAGGGCGCCGCTCGAGCGCATCCCGCTCTTCCTCCGCGACGGCGCCGCCCTCCCGATCCGCGGCTGAGCGCAGGTACCGCGGCTGAGCGCAGGTGCCGGTCAGGCGGTTGCGCGTACCGGGGAGATGCCGGTGACCGCGGCGGGATCGAAGGCGGCCCCGACGACCGCCGCCTCCAGCCCGAGCAGGCATGCCTCCAGGTCGGCAGGCGACATGAAGTGGGTGTCTACGCACAACTCGTAGCTCCCGGTGTCCGGCACATCGTTGACGAAGAAGAAGAGCTTCGCGTCGGGCTGGTCTCGCCGGTACCCCCAGCGCAGCTTGCTGCGCGGCAGCGCCGCGCGCAGTTCCTGCTCCGTCGGGACCGGGTCGCCCATCTCCGGCCTGTGCAGGACCCGGCGGTCGTTGACGTAGCACGAGAGCACGTCCTCGCGCCAGTCCCGGCCAGCCATGGCGACCAGCTGGTCCAGCCGGGCCGGGTCGTAGTAGGCGTGCTTGTAGGCGCCCAGAGCGCTGCGCCACGCACGCGCGACGGCCTGGTCGAACGTGATTCCCGCGACATCGATCACGCACAGGCCGACCTGGGTCAACGGGCTGACCGTCGCGGCAAAGCCGGGCCGGAAGCGGTTGCTCACCACCACCTGCGTCACCACGGGGTTGTTGCCGGTCACCCGGGCCAGCGCCACCGCGAAGGCGGCGAGCAGCACCGGCGATGTGTCCAGCTGGGTGCGGGCGGCGACCATCCTGGCCGCCAGGTCCGTCGCGGGTGAGTCGTAGTAGGCCTGCCAGTAGCGCGGCTCCCGCTTGTCCGCGGATTCGGCGAACCTGGGGGCGGGGATGGCCCTCAGCTGCCGTTCCCAGTACCGCAGCGCGGCGGCGCTTTGCCGCCGCGCGGCCTGAGTGCGCTGCCAGCGTGCCTGCTCGAGCGGCTGCATCGGGGCGGGCGGCCCCGTTGCCAGGCCGGTGACAGGATCCCTGGCAGCGAGGTCGGCCAGCAGCGCCGCGAAGCCGAAGCCGTCAATGACGAGATGGCAGACCACCGCGACCAAGAGGGCAGGAACGCCTCCTCGCAAGACGACGGCCTGGCGTATCGGCCACTCGTTTGCGTAGTCGAAGTTCGTCTTCACGTAACCGTCGAAGATCACCCCTGCGATGTCGGCCGGATCGGCGTCGCCCGCATCGACGATCTCCATGGGGACCTCGCCGGATCTCGCGACCACCTGCTGCGGCCGACCGTCAGCGTTCAGCCGCAGCCGGGTGCGAAACGACTGGTTACGGCTCACGATAAAGCTCAAGTCGGCCGCCAGGTCCTCGACGGTCCTGCCATCGGGGACTGGTTCCACGCCGCCATTGTTGAGCGATGAGCCCTGGTCCCGCATCGCCGCCCAGATCTGCTGCTGGCCCCAGGTCAGTTCCTCGACGCCAGAGCCTTCCCCCTCGAACGGGACAAAGATCCGCTCCGCCATGCCGCCTCACCATCGCCACGTCTACGCCGCCGGCCGATAGCTTTCGCACCAGATTCCACCATTATCCCGCAAATCCTGGCTGTGTCGATCATTACGAGCGCCCGGCCCGCGCCGATCCGGCGCCCGCCGGGATCATCGTGAATGCCGCCGCGCAGCCGAGGGCGAGCGCGCCGAGGACCGCCGGGGTGGCGGCGGCCCCGGCACGCTGGATAATCCAGCCGGTGCCGAGCGGGAACACGGCGCCGCCGAGCATGACGGCGGCAAGCAGGTATGCGACCGCGTCGTCGCTGTCCGGGCGTGTCTGCGCGAGCCAGGCCAGACCGGTGGGAAAGATGGGCGCGAGGGTGAGTCCCGCCGCGGCGTAGCCGTATGGCGCGAGCGGTGCGCGCAGCGCCACTCCGAGGGCGACGACGCTCGCCACGGCGCTGACCAGGACGATGCGCCGGGCACTGACCCGGAGCGCCACCGCCGCGACACCGAATCGCCCGGCCGTGAGGCAAAGCCAGAACACCGACGTCGCCGAGGCCGCCGAGGCGGCGGAGAAGCCAACCGCCTTCAGGTGTGTCGGTTCCCAGCCGCCGATCCCCGCCTCGACGCCCATGTACAGCAGGTACGCGGCGATGAACAACCCTAGCCCCGGTGGAAGCCGCGCTCGTCCCGGCCGATCCGGCACCGGCCGATCCGGTGCGGCCCCGCCGACCCGGACCAGTGCCATCGACGGCGCGACGCAGGCGGCAAGCAGCGCCGTCCCGACGAAGATCCACCGAGCGTGCCGGGCAGCCGTCGCGGCGACGATCAGCGGCCCGGCCACCGCGCCGACGCCGTAGAGCGCGTTCAGCACGTTGAGCATGGCGCCCTTGCGCGCTCCGAAGTTCTGCGCGAACAGGCGGTTGAGCCCGAAATCGAGGATCCCGGAGCCGAATCCGGCAGCCGCCGCCCCGGCGAGCACCACCCACCAGCGTGGCGCGGCGGCCAGCAGCACGCCGCCCACGGCGATCGAGGCCAGGGCCGGCACGAGGAAGGCGCGGCCCCGGAGCCGCCGCGCCGCCCAGGCCGTCCACACCACCCCGGCGAGTGAGCCGGAGAAGTGCGCGCTGAGCACACTGCCCGCCGTGGAGCGGGGGACGCCGTACCGCGCCTGCAGGAACGGGATAAGCGGGCCGTAGACCGAGGCCAGCGCCCCGATCAGCGCGAACGCCGCGAGGCAGCCAGCGACGGCCACCCGGGGCATGCCCGCGCCCTGCGGCTGCCCTGGCACAGGCACAGGCTGGGCGCCCAGGGATCCCCCTGCCGGTCAGGCGTTGGCGGGAAGGCCGGTGCCCGCGCCGCGCCGGCGCAGCACGACGAGATCGTGCCGCGCGTCGGGGAGGGTCTGCTCGCCCGCGCCCTCGACGGTGAAGCCGGCATCGGCGACCAGCTGCCTGTCGTCGGCCCCCGGCTGGCCCTCGCTGGTGAGATAGTCGCCGAGGAAGATCGAGTTCGCCAGGTAAAGGGCCAGCGGCTGCAGGCTGCGCAAGTGGATTTCCCGGCCGCCGGCCAGCCGCACCTCGACGTCGGGGAAGCAGAACCGCAGCAGCGCCAGGATACGCAGGCACCGGTCCGGGGTCAGCTCCCAGCGACCGCCCAGGGGGGTGCCCTCGAAGGGAATCAGGAAGTTCACCGGCACAGAATCGGGATCCAGTTCCCGCAGCGCCATCGCGAGATCCACGATGTCCTCGTCCGATTCCCCCATCCCGAAGATCGCTCCCGAGCACGGGGAAAGGCCGGCCTCGCCCGCCCGGTCCACGGTCGCCACCCGGTCGGCGAAGGTGTGCGTCGAGCAGATGTCGCCGTAGCGGGCCTCGCTGGTGTTCAGGTTGTGGTTGTAGGCGTGCGCTCCCGCCTCGCGGAGCCGCTGCGCGTGAGCAAGCGAGAGCAGGCCGAGGCAGACGCACACCTCCACCTGGGGGTGGCTGTCCTTGATCGCCGCGATCGTGCCGGCGACCCTCGCTATGTCCCGGTCCGCCGGTCCGCGCCCGCTGGCGACCAGGCAGACTCGCTTCGCCCCCGCGTCCACCGCCCGGTCGGCAGCTGCGGCGGCCTCCGCCTCCGTGATCCAGGTGTACTTGAGGATCGGCGCTGTCGACCCCAGGCGCTGCGAGCAGTAGGAGCAGTCCTCCGGGCACAGCCCGCTCTTCAGGTTGATGATCGTGTTGAGCTTCACCCGGCGGCCGAAGAATTGCCTGCGGACCCTGAAGCCGGCCGCGACCACGTCGATGAGCTCGTCGTCACCGGCCAGCAGGGCCAGCGCCTCATCCCTGGTTGGCGGCTCTCGCCGCAGCGCCTTCGTCGTCAGGTCATCAAGGAAGCTCGGCATGCCGCAACACTGACACGAATCCCGGACCCGGCCAAGGCTGCGAAAGGCACAAGACCGTGGCGAGATTCTTATCACGATCCGGCTGAGCCCGTGTGCCGCGGGCCCCGCGGGTAGCATCCACGGCGTGACCCGCAGCTTCTATGTTCCGCTCGGCGATGACCGGTGGCGCGCGACAGAGCACACCACCGGACCATGGGATCCGCGTGCCCAGCATGGCGGGCCGCCGAGCGCGCTGCTGGGCCGGGCCATCCAGCGGTGCGCGCCACGGCCGGACATGATCATCGCACGGTTCACCTGCGAGATCCTCGGCGCCGTCCCGGTCGGCGAACTGCACGTGCAGGCTCGCGTCGCCCGGCCGGGCCGCAGCGTGGAACTCCTCGAGGCAGTCGCGCGCGCCGACGGGCGCGACGTGGCGTGCGCCCGCGCCTGGCGGGTGCTGCGCACGCCCAGTCAGCCGGTCGCGCCCCGGCATGCCGCGCCGCCCGCGCTGCCGGACGCGGTCGCCGACGCGCCGGTCGGCCTGCCCGGCGCCGGGCAGGACCACGGCTGGGACGGCGGGTACCTGGCAGCTATTGAGTGGCGCGTGGTGCGGGGGAGTTTCGCCTCTCCGGGCCCGGCCACCGCGTGGACCCGGCTGCGCTATCCGCTCGTGCCTGACGAGGAGCCCAGCCCGCTTGAGCGGGTGCTCGCGGTCGCCGACAGCGGCAACGGCGCGTCAGCCGAGCTCGATATTTCCCGCTGGCTCTTCATCAACCCCGAGCTCACCGTTCACCTGCACCGCGAGGCGGCGGGGGAATGGGTATGCCTCGACGCCGCGACCACGATCTCCGCGGGCGGCGCCGGGCTGGCGACATCGGTGCTCTCCGACCTCGGGGGCCCGTTCGGCGTCGGCGCGCAATCCCTGCTCGTCACGCCCCAGCGCGGCACCTAGGGCCGGACAAGCACAAAGAGCCGGATACCTAACGGAAGCGCGATGGCGGCATCTCCTGAAGCCGCCGGCTGCTCCATGGCTCCTCCCAACCAGCACACCCGGTCTAGACCGGTCCGGTCCGGTCTAGACCGGATCGGGCCGTACCGCCAGCGCGAGACTCTCTCCGATGGCAGCTCCGGGCAGTCTTGACGGTCGCGGGCTGGCGGGCGACACTGTCAGGCGGATTGAGTTACTGAGTAGTAGACAAAGCAGCTGGAAGGGGACCCGCGATGCGTAAAGGACAATCCGCCAGCAGCTCGCCCCGCCGCTGGCTGGCTCTGCCCTTAGCCCTGGTGGCCGCGCTCCTCAGCCTGGCCGCTGGCGGTGCGACGACGGCACTTGCATCAGGCACGCGGCAGTCGCCATTAGTGGTGCGTACGGACACGGGCGCGGTGCGCGGCATGCTGACCGCCGATGCGCGCGAGTTCCTCGGCATTCCGTATGCAGCCCCGCCGACCGGTGCGCTCAGGTGGCGCCCGCCGCGGCCCGCGGCCCGCTGGCGGGGGGTCAGGGACGCCACCAGGCCGACCAGCGTGTGCGCGCAGACGGGGAGTATCTCCACCGGCGTCCCGGCCACGAGCACCGCCGAGGATTGCCTGTACCTGAACGTGTACACACCAAGGGCGGCCGACGTCAGGCGGCTGCCGGTGATGGTATGGATCCACGGCGGCGGCTTCACCGGCGGGGCGGGCAGCATCTACGATGGCGCCGTCCTCGCCGCCAGGGGCGACGTGATCGTGGTGACGATCAACTACCGGCTCGGCCCGTTCGGCTTCCTGGCGATCCCGTCGCTTGACAGGGAGAGCCCCGCTGGCTCCAGCGGGGACTACGGGCTGATGGACCAGCAGGCCGCGCTGCGCTGGGTGCGGCGCAACGCGGTCGCGTTCGGCGGCGACCGGCGCGACGTCACGATCTTCGGCGAGTCGGCCGGCGGCGCGAGCGTCTGCGAGAACATGACCTCACCCACCGCCTCCGGCCTGTTCACCCGCGCGATCGCCGAGAGCGGCTGCCTGCTCCCCACGCCCGCCAGGCAGGCGGCAGAGCAGCACGGCACTGCCTTCGCCGCGAGCCTGGGCTGCGCGGACGCGGCCACCGCGGCCGGATGCCTGCGCGGCAAGCCGGCGGGCGACGTTCTGACCGCCGCGAGCGGCGCCTTCGCCGGGTGGGCACCCGTCGTCGGCGGCCGGACACTGCCGTCGCAGCCGGCTACCGCCTTCGCTACGGGCCGCTACGATCACGTGCCGCTGCTGCAGGGCACCAACCACGACGAGGGCCGCTTCTTCGTCGCGCTCGGGTTCGACGCCCTGGGGGCGCCGATGACGGCGGCGCAGTACCCGGCGGTGGTCGCGGCCGAGTTCGGCGCGAGCGCGGCGGGACAGATCCTCGCCGAGTACCCGCTGTCCGGCTACCCGTCACCCGATCTCGCGTTCGCCAGCGTCCTCACCGACGGGGTGTTCAGCTGCCCCGCGCTGCTGGCAGACAACCTCGTGTCTGGCAGCGGGGTGTACGGCTACGAGTTCAGCGACCCGAACGCGCCCAACGATTTCGGCATCTCCTTCAGCTTCCCGCTCGGCGCTGCCCACAGCACCGAGCTGCAGTACGTGTTCCAGCGGATCCCCGTCACCGACGTCGCGCCTCCCTTCACCCCCGCGCAGCTCGCCTTGTCCGACCAGATCATCGGCTACTGGACCCGCTTCGCCGCCACCGGCAACCCCAACGGCCCCGGCGCCCCCAGTTGGCCGGCGTTCACCCCGCCAGGCCAGCAGCTCCAGGAGCTGACCCCGGCCGGCACCGCCCCGCCCCAGTCAGCCTTCGCCACCGACCACCAGTGCGCCTTCTGGGCGCATACAGCCGTTACTACCCGGCAGTAATGGAGGGGGCGACCCGCAGAAGCGGAGATTTTTGCCATGGAGTGGGGTGATCTTGATCTCCAGGCCACCGTTCGACCATCGGAGTGGAGATCATTTTCCCTCACCTTCGATTGTGAAACAGCCCGCCTGGCACGTAAAACTCGAACCGCTAACGGCTGTCACTGGATCCGGGCGCGCTCCATGAGATCTATGACGTAGTGGACTACCTCGTCGATGCGGTTTGTGCCTGCGAAGATCATGGGGTCCATGCCGCGCCTGGAATCGAAGTGGGCGGCGTGGATGATCACTGGGAGCTTGATCCCCGCGTTCCTGAATTCCGCCAGCATGGCGATGCCCGCCTGATCATCTTCTCCGCGCATGATGTCGCTCAGCACGATGTCGTAGGCGTGCCGGCGGAGCAGCTCGAGGGCCTCTCCCGTCGATCTCGCAAGGTCAACGGTCATGCCGGACTGCTCGAACAGCCGGATGAGGTACCTGTTGTTCGCCGGGTTATCGTCTACCCAGAGGATCCGGCCGCCATCGAGGTAAGCGACCGCATGGTCGAGGCGCCGCAGCACACCACGGCGTTCGGTTGCTGTGACAGGCTGCTGTGATCCGGGGAAGACGCTGGTGCTTTCTGACGCCTTGTCGAGGAGCTCGGCTACCAGGCCGAGTTCTATCCCCGGGCCCTTGATCGACGATAGGCGCGGCAGGATCGACGTCAGGATCGAACCGCGCATCGTGAAATAAACGATCGTCGCGAATCCCACCCAGGCCAGGGCGGGAATCGTCCCGATCAGTTTCTCCCACAGGACCGTGGACACGTGCCACCTCCCCGACCCGCATCCTAAAGCCGCAACCATGATCGCGGGGAGTTCCGCATACGGGCCTGCCAATGAAATAACATCATCTTTGCTGATTTGTCCCGACCCTGCTGTGATAGGCGGTCACAGCTGCCCTCCGGCGAAGCCGCGCCGGAGGAAGCGCGGGGTGGCCCGCCTCACGGTCTAGACCGGTCCGGACCGGGAGGCGGGCTGGTTGAGGTGCCGTTTCGCTGCCGGTGCCACGCCCAGGTTAATTATCCGCAAGCCCTATTTGCGGTTTCGGCCCCACGATCATGGAAGTCAGCGGGAAGGGGGAGCGGTCCGGCCGACGGGTCAGCCCGCGCTCGGGGCGGACTCGCCAGTGCGGATGCCGTCGGAAAAGGCGGCCCATGCGGCGGGCGAGAACGCGAGCACCGGTCCGGCGGGGTCCTTGGAGTCGCGCAGCACAAACATCAAGCCATCATCCGAACGGGACGCGGTGGCACTCTCAGGCACCGCAGCCACCTCGACGCACTCGCCGCGCTCATTGCTGTGGCTGCTCTTGCGCCAGACGGCAACTTCGACGCAACTTCCGTTGACGTTGCTGTGGCTGCTCTTGCGCCACCGGAGGACAGACAGGTCTCCGTCCGTCATCCCGCACCTTCCTAACACTTGGGTCACGAGATCTCCCTGGCAGCCTGCGCGATCATGGCGCTCGACTCACGAGGGGCAAGTGCCCTGGCCCGCAGGACGTTGAATACCTTACTGTACAAGCCGACCTGATCCGTTTCCTCTAGATACAGCGAGGTGGCCTTGCTCTCCAGGTAGACCACGTCCAAGTCGGCCGACTCGGGGAAGCCGAGGATCTCGAACGGCCCGTCCATCGCGGGATGCGTGCCCGCCGCAAACGGCAGGACCTGGATGGTGACTGATGGCAGTTCGGCCATGTCATGCAGGTGCTCAAGCTGGGCGCGCATAACTTCCGGCGTGCCGACCACACGTCGTAGCACGGCCTCGTTCATGATCGTCCAGTAGTCCGGCGTGTCCGAGCCGTGCAGCCGCTCTTGCCTGGTCTTGCGCACCTCGATCATGCGCTCGATCTCCTCGTCGCTGATCGTGATCAGTGACTCTTGGCGGAGTGCGCGGTGATACTCCGGGGTCTGCAGCAGACCGTGCACAAGTTCCGGTTGGTAGGTGCGGATTGCGGACGCCTCGGTCTCGAGGCCGACGAACACCTCGAACCACTTCGGGATGACGCCGCCGTAGGGGTGCCACCAGCCCTGCTTGCGCGCGTCCCTGGCGAGCTGGAGGAGGATTTCGCGTTCCTCGTGGCGGTCGGGGCCGGTCACGCCGTACAGGTCGAGCATGCCGCGGACGTCTGGGACCTTGATCGGGTTCGTGCCGTTCTCGATCTTTAGCTGCTTGCTCGACGACCAGTCCATCGCCTTGGCGACCTCGGTCTGGGCCAGCCCGGCGTCCTGCCGGAGGCGTCGCAGTTCCTGGACGAGCCGCCGGTGCCGCACGGTCGGGCTGAGTGTTGCCATCAGGGATCCGCCCCTCTGTCCTGCCTGCATGGTCACGATCGAAGCTATCAATATTTCCGTACGGAAAAGCTTGCCACAGATTACCTCCGCGTGCATGATGGAGCTGTGGGTAGTTCTCTGATCGCTAATTGTAGCGGCAGCGGTAAGCTGGTGGGCGTCGTTCCCGCTCATGCCGCCGTCATACAGGGCCGGGCCGAGACGTGGCCGCCGCCCCGGCGACGCGAGAAACTCCCATGGATCACAGGACCGCGCCAGGCGGGTTCAGGGCCCGCAAGCCGCGTCCCGAGGCCAGCACCATACGGTGCGTGCCACTACGGTGCGTGCCACTACGGTGCGTGCCACTCTTGCGTGCGCTGGGAGGCGCGCCCGGAGTACGGGCACGGTCTAGACCGGTCTGGACCGGCTCGATGTGCAGGGCTGGCGGACCAGCCATTGGTGTGGATGCCTCGCCAGGGCAGTTCCAGCTACACCAGCGCGGCATCCACACCAATGGCTGGAACCTCGGGCAGGACGGTCCGCGGGAGCCCCCGGCAAGACGCCGCGCCGGTACTGGTCCTGTCATTCACCCGCGCGCCGGCCCCGGGCAAATCCCCCGAGGAGCGACGGGGCCGGCGCGCGGCCGTTCGGAAAATGCCAGGGCAGCGCACCGGGTGGGGAGGAACTCATGGTGGCAATCGCGGAGATCGCGGGCGGGTCGTGCCCGGCGGGGACGGCGGTGCGGGGCAGCCTGGTGATCCCCGGGCGGGCGTCGGAGGTGGCCAGGGCGCGGCGGTTCGTCGTCGCGGCGCTCGGCGACGACCACCCCTGCGCGGACATCTCCGTCCTGCTGGCATCCGAGATCGTGACCAATGCCGTCCGCCACACGGACTCCGGGCGGGGCGGGAGCGTGCGGGTGGCGGTGGCGGCCGCTGACGGGGTGGTCCTGGTGGCGGTGACCGACGACGGCACCGCCGGCAGCGTGCCGCACGTGTGCCGCGGCCCGCGCGCGGAGTCCGGGCACGGCCTGCTGCTCGTGGAGGCGATGGCGTCGCGGTGGGGCGCGCGCCGCGACGGGCCGGGCACGACGGTGTGGTGCGAGGTCACCTTCTTACCGGGCGCCTTACCCCGGTGCCCGGGCGCGGCCCGGACCGCCGCCCTTCCCCGTGCCGGGATCGCGTCTCAGGATCGGCTGCGCTGGCATATGCTTGGCTGAGGACACTATGGTGTTCTACTGGATGCGTGGGCTTGCGTTGCCGGTCACATGGATGAGCACGTTTGGCGGAAGAGGCTGATAACGGTGGTTACGGGGAAGGTTTTGCGGTTCGATGAGGTGCGGGGCTACGGATTCATCGCACCAGACGATGGCGGCGAAGATGTCTTCGTCCATGCGAATGACATCGTAAGCGACAAACAGCTACTGAGTTCCGGCGTCCCCGTCGAGTTCGAGGTGATGGAGGGGGACCGGGGTCTCAAGGCTTTCGCCGTGCGCACGGCCGGGAATGCTGCTGTGATCCCGCAGCCGAGACCTCAGAAGCGGATTTCTGACCACCCGGATGAGGATGAGAGCCTCTGCGATGTGCTTTCATCCACTACATTCATGCACGAAGTTACCGAGGCATTCATCGAGTCAGTGCCCAGCCTGACCGGAACGCAGATCGTACAGCTCAGGCGGAGCCTCGTTACGCTCGCACAGAAGCACAACTGGGTCGAGGACTAGAACCGCCCGAGCCGATCGGGTGGATCGGCGCGGCGGCGGCCCAGGGCGCAGACCTTTGTCCCCGGGCCGTCGGCGTTGCCGGTCAGGTGATTTGCGTGTACACCTTCCAACGCGTATTCGTCCCTTTCAGTGTCAAGAATGCAACGGTAGTCAACAACGGCTCCGCCGACCTTGAGGCCCGACGAATACCCCACCTAGCGCGAATTCTGCACAGCTGCCAACGCTAGAGCAGGTCGGTGAGGATCAGCTCTAGTGCCGATTCTTCCTGGATGGCCACGCCGAGCGCGCGCATCGCCGGGGTCAGCTCGGCATCCCAGGTGGCATCGGCCGGGGGACCGGCGAGCGGCTGCAGCGGCGTGCCCCTGTCACGTGCGGTGGCCGCATGCTCCTCGTAGTCCGCTGCGCTCATCCGCCAGGGCCGTGCCGCGTACCTGCCGATCATCCGGTTGGCCATGGCGACGCCGGGCCAGTCGAAATCGCCGCGGTAGGCCAGCCGGGCTCCTGCGGCGATGAGCGCGTCGAGCAGGACCAGTACGATCGTCGCCGGGCTCCCGGCGGTGCAGACGAGCGGGCGCTGGCAGCCCGCGTCCGCGGCTGCCTCGATGACCCGGGGGTTCTCGCAGACGAAGACCTCGGTGCCGGGCCGCAGGCGCCACTCCATCCGGCGTAGGTCGCGCATGGTCAGATGGGTCTCGGCCGCTGCCCGTGCTCTCTCCCTGAGCAGCCTGGCCGGCCAGTCGTCACCGAGCGGCGCGAGCCCGCAGGTAAGAACGGTGCTCGACACGCGGTCGGTAGGCACGCCCGCCGCCTCCCACAGCTCGCGCCGGGCGCGTGCGTCGCCCGGTGGCTCCACCCCGCGGGCGCGGGCCAGCGCGCGGAGGACGATCTTCGCGAGCAACGTGTCGTCGTCCAGGCCATGGGCAGTTCCGGTAACCCGCTCAGCCAGCTCACCACGCGCGCGGCACTGGCCGCCGCCGGGAAGCAGCCGGGCCAGCACGCCCACCGCCTGGGTCATGAGCCGGGACGCGCGCTCGGGGCCGAGCCTGGCGAGTGTGCCGCCCCGCCTGATCTCGGCGAGCCACGGCTCCGCCCACGGGGCGCCGTCCAGCGCCGCGGCCCGCAGCGCGTCGTCCGCCGCGGCCCAGATCTGCTCGCTTGCTGCCCGCCGCGCGTCCCGCGCGGCGGGCCGGCTTGTGAGCGGGCCACGGAGCTGCGAGACGACATCGGCCACCCCGCAGCCGGCCGCGCCGGACCGCAGCCGGTCGTCGAGGTCCCGCAGCGCGACGGACACTGCACCGGACGAGTATGCGCGGCCCATGAGCAGTCCCAGCGCCTCCCGTTCGGCATGATCTGGGTCTGCGATCACCAGCCGGCCGCGGACCATGAGCCCGTTCCGCTCCAGCCGGTGGCGCAGCCCGTCCCACAGCCGGGCAAGCGCGGGCTGAGCGAGCCACTCACGGGCCTGCGGCGTCATCCGCCGACCGACCGCGGGGTGGTCATACGCCGACCAGCGGAGTCATACGCCGACCAGCCGCTTGCGGTGGCCGTCCCAGGTGAAGTGCACGGTGGCCACTCCGCGCTCGTGCGGATCGCGCAGGCATTCGTAGATGTGCAGCCGTGGCACGGTCGCGAAGCATCCCCACAGCCGCTCGCTTGTGATGATGAAGTCGAGGTCCAGCTCCACGAGCAGGCCGAGCAGCCGTGCGTGCGTGGGCTCGTCGACCTTCGCGAACGCGTCGTCGAGCAGGATCAGCCGGGGCGCCGTCGGCGCGGTGGCCCCGATCGATGAGAAGTGCGCGGCCGCGGTCGCGAAGAGCACGAGGTAAGACACCACGCGCTGCTCGCCCTGGCTCAGCGCGGTGCGGTGGCTCAGCACCCGCTCGCGATCGGGATTCGCGGCGTCGGTCACCTTCACCTTGAACGCGAACCATGCCCGGTAGTCCAGCGCGGTGCGCAGATGCAGCGCGTACCCCGCGGACGGGTCGGCGAGCCGGGCTTCCTCGATGCGCCGCCGCAGTGCGTCGCGCAACTGGGCTGACTGCTCCCGGGTGCGCAGCGCCGAGGGCTGGCGGAGCAGGGCCGCGGCGGCCTTGATGTCGGCGTCGCTTTCCTTCGGCAGCTCCCAGTGCAGGCGGGCCCCGATGCCATGAGAGGAGCGCACCTCGTCGAGCGTGTCGTTCATGACGTTCACCAGCTCGTGCGCGGCGAGCACCTGGCGGGACAGATGATCGCCCAGCTCACCCAGCAGGTAGCGCTCGAAGACCTCCTGCTCGCGCGCTGACAGCCGACTGCGCGCTTCCTCGGCAGCAGCGCGGATCCGCGCGCCGACGACGGCCACGTCATGCGCACCGGTGTCGTCGCGCAGCTCGAACCGCTTGATGCCGTCGATCTCGTCACTGTCGGCGTCATAGCCGCCGGCCAGTCCGTCGCGCAGTTCCTGGCCGCGGCTGTAGATCTGCCGGTCGCTAACATCCGCGCTGGCCGGGCCGAGCCGGGAATCGATATCATCGGCGAGTCCACGCAATGCGGTGATACGCGCGCGGACGTCGCCGTCCTGTGCGGAATCGTATCTTTCCAGCGGCGGATCCACGTCACCGAGCCCGGCCGCCAGCGGCAGGCCGGGCAGCCCGAGCGGGCGTCGCAGGCCGCTCCCTCCCGTCACGACGAGCTGTTCTTGCCCGGCAAGCTTCGTGGCAGCGTCCCCCCGCTCGAACTCGGCCCCGACCCGCTGGTCGCGCGCCTGCACATAGCTGTCCTTCGCATCCGGGAGCTGCCGCAGGGCGTCGTCGTGACGGTGCTGCGCGTCTTTCTCCCTTGTGATGATCTGCTGCTCGCTCGCGCCGACGGAGTCTTCGAGTAGCCGCAGCTCGCGCCGCGCCACGGTAAGTTTCCCGTACGCGTCCGCGTAGTCGCGCTCGGCGCGGGACCGGGCCTTCCGTGCGGCTTCCCAGGAGCTGCGGGTGCGCGCATGGGTCTGGAGGCGGGTGAGCGCGCGTCCTGCATCGCGGCCGAGAGTGGCGACCGCGCCGCGCAAGCCGCCGAGATCGGCCCGCAGCCCGCCAAGAAGGTCCGGATCGGCGGGCAGCCCATCGCTCGTCGCCTGAGCCTGAGCCCGCGTCCGCAGCCCTGCCGCCGTCGCGGCGGCCTGCTCGGCCTCGCGCCGGGCGGCCGACAGCTCGCCGGTCAGCCGGGCAGTCTCGGTTATGGCCTCGTCGTACGCTTTCCAGGCGTCGGTCAGCGGACGGCTCTTCGGCACCTCGCGCAGGGCCAGGCGCAGCTCGTCGCGTTGCCGCTCGATCTTCTTCCGCTCGGCGCTGACACGTTCCAGCTCGGCTTCCAGCTCGGCGATGCGCGCGGCCAGCTCGGCGATGCGCCGCTGCCGGGTCGCGGCACGCACGGCCGCGCCGATGTACTCGGCCCGGTCCTTCGCGTGCGCGCCGTGGGCGACGCCAAGGCGCCACCTGCCGTCGCGGCCGGCCCAGCTGTGCGACGCCGGCCCGCCGAGCCCGATGCAGCGCAGCAGCCGGTCGAGCGTGGCCTGGCTCACGCCGTGCCCGGGGACGGGCCGCAGCACATCGGACAGGCTCGGGCCTGGCACCGGGTCGCCGCTGCGCAGCACGACGTCGCGGGTGCCGCCGGCGAGCAGCGTGCCGTCGGCGCACGTCCAGGCGCTGAGCAGGCCGCTGGCCTCGAGCGCCGCCTCCAGGCCCGTCCGGTCGGCCTCGCCCAGCGAGTCGGCGAAGTCGACAAGCAGGAACAAGGGCGCCCCCGTGCCGGGCACACGCGGCGCCGACGCATAGGGCGAACGGGGCGGCTCGGGGTCCTCCTGTTCCTCCCACTTCCGCTTCTCCGTGCGCGCTGCCTTGAGTTCTTCCCCGACGGCACGCTCCCGCACGAGCACGGCGTCGCGCTCGGTCTCGTATGCCGCCAGCACCGGATCGGCGATCTCGTGCGCGACCCTGCCGACCGCCTCCGGCGTGTCCCTGCCGAGAGCCCGCTCCTCGACCGGCACCTCGGCGTCCTCGCCCGCACCGTCTGCTGACACACCGACCAGCGCGATGAGCGGGGCCTGATCCGGCAGCCGCCGTGCCCAGGAAAGCACCCGTCCGGCGTACCAAGCCGAGGCGCCGGCCAGTTCGCCGCCGCGTCCGCCTTCTCGCTCCCGCGCGGCCATGAGCTGGCCGTCCAGCCGTTCGGCCTCCTGGCGCAGCCCGCTCGCCTTGCTCTCGGCGACGGCCGCCTCCTTGAGACGGCCTTGCAGCACCTCGGCCGCCCGCACCCTGGCCTTCATCACCCTGTCTGCCTCGGTCAGCTGGGCTCGCCAGGCGGTCAGTCCCTCGCCGAGCTGCGTGACCAGCGCCCTGGCCTCGGGCCTGGTGATCTCGTGTGCGCTGTCGCCGGTATCGGTGAGCCGCTCGGTCAGCGGAGCCGACAGGGTCGCCGCCCGCGCCGCGGGCGGCTCGCCGAGCAGCGCCTCGTCGACTCCGCAGGCCCGGGTGGTGCGGCGCGCGTCCCGCAGCGAGCCACGCAGTTCGGTCACGCTATGGCCGATCTCGGCGGTCTCGTCGCCCAGCCGGTCTGCGGCGGTCGCCTCGCTGTCGCGGGCCAGCGCCGCAGTGGTCCAGGCGGCGCGGGCGGCTCCTTCCACTGCCTGAACCGTGGCGCGCTTGTCGCCGAGGTCCCGCAGCGCGCCGTACTCGGCGCTCGCGTGCAGCACCCGCAGGTCGGCAGCGGCTACGTCACGAGCTGTCTCAACCGCCGTCACGGCTTTCTCCGCGGAAGACTCCCTCTCCCTGAGCCGCGCCAGCTCACGCTCGGCGTCCCCGGCCTTGCGCCGACGCTGGCCTAGCTCGTCGAGCCCGGCGCGGACCTGCCCGACCCGGCCGCGCAGCACGCCGCGCAGGTAGCCGAGGTAGCTCTTCAGGAACGTGCTCAGCGCGGCGTCCGTCTTCTCCAGCCGGGCCAGCTCGTCGCGCACCGAGTCGAGGTCGTCGAGATTGCGCGCGACCTTGTCGATGACCTCCTCGTCCAGCGGCGGGAGCGCGTCGCTGAGAACCTTCACGAGCTCACCCGACTCGATCTTGTCGCCGATCGTCGGGCGGCGCAGCCCGTGCAGCAGGTGCACGAGGTTCCGGTAGCGAGCGGGATCGGCCAGGCCGAACAGCTCGCGGGCGACCCGGCCGCGGTAGTCCGCCGCCCGCTCGTAGCAGTTCTCATGGCCAGCCAGCTCGCGGAGCCGTTCGGGCGGCGGACGGCGGGCCGGGTCATGCAGCGGGAGATCGTCCCCCACCGCGAGGCTGGTGACGAAGAACAGCGGCTTCGCTTCCCCGGCCGACGCCGATGCCCTGATCGCGGCGCCCACCGTGAGCCGCTGCGTCTCGCCGTGCTCGTCAGACCGGGTGAACTCGGCCCACAGGTAGCCAAGCCGGTTCGTGCCGACGGCCCAGCCGTCGAGCATGAGCCACTTCAGCGTGGTCTTGCCGCCCCCGGCCGCGTCCAGCCTGCGGGTGTCACCGTCGAGGAGGAAAGGCAGCAGCATCTCGAGCGCCTTGGACTTGCCCGCGCCGTTCTTGCCGCGCAGCAGCAGCCGCCCGTCGCCGAAGCTGAACTCATCGTCGTACTGCCACACCTGGTGGATCCCGGCGCGACTGAGCCGGAAGCGGTGCGGATGCCGCCGCAGCGGGATCATGTCGTTACCTCCGGTGCATAACGGGCAGCGGCGGCGGTGAGCATCCAGCCGCCTCCTGGCTCCCCGGCGGGCGTGATGAGGCGCAGCTGCGCAAGCAGGTCGAGAACCTGATCGCGCAGCGCGCCGGGGGCCTGCGTGAGCTGCGTCGCCCAGGCGTTGCGGTGCTCGTCGATGAGCCCGTGCAGCAGGGTCTCGATCAGCCCGTCCGGGATGGGAACCCTGGTGGCCGCGTCCGCCGGGGCCAGGCGCCCGGCAAGCTGTGCCACCAGCAGCAGGGCAGCCCACGGGACCGTGCCAGTCCCAGGGAAGTCGATGTCACTCAGCTCCCGTTCGGGATCTATCAGCGCCACTCCCTCGGCCCGGATCTCGGCATCCAGGCCGAGGAAGTCCCCGAGCGTCCGCTGCTCGCGGCGCTGGTTGCGGCGCAGCCAGTCACGTTCTTCCTCGGTCAGCTCGTCGAGGTAGACGACGGGCGTCTCGACCAGGCGTCGCCGGATGCTGTGCCGGGGACCGCCGTGCCCGGCCGCGACCGCCTGCCCGATCAGGTCGCCGGGCGTCGCGGCCTGGCTCACCGGACCGCTGACCAGGTGCCGGGCGATCTCACGGTCGATGGCCAGCAGCGCGTCGGCCTCGTCGTCACCCGCATAGGAATCGACGGAGCCCTCGTCTTCGGCCAGCACGTGCCAGGCCATCAGCTGCTTCAGCGCGGCGACCATCGCCCGGCGCTCGATGGCGCGGTTCGGCTCGCCCAGGTCGATACCCGCCTCCGCCGCGGCGGCCCGGGTGCGGGCCACTACCTCGGACAGCAGGAGCTGCTCGGGGGCGGTCACAAGCACGCCAAGCGTCAGGGCAAGGTACGCGTAGGTGCGCGGGGTGAACGGGGCTCCGGATCCGCGCTCCAGCCTACGGCCGGCATTGCGGCCAAGGCCCGCCTTGTGCAGCCGGGCGAAGCCCGGTTCGACGGTCAGCCGGTATCCGAGGAGCTGGCTGAGCTGCCTGGCGAGCTCGTCGGCGTGGCGGCGGATCAGCGAGAATTCGTCCGGGTGGCTCGCGGCCGTGACAAGCGGCTCCCTGAGCAGCAGCCGCGCCGCGGCCCGGCGCTCGGCGGCGAGATTCTCGGCGAAGTCGGTCATCCCGCCGCCTCCGCTTCCTCGGCCAGGTCGCGTTCGCCCGCGCCGCCGAGGGCGAGGGTGAGCCCGTCGAGCTCGAAGTCGCCGCTGACCCCGTGCACGATGGTGCTCCGCCCGGGGGTGCGTACCAGGCGGACCCGCAGCCCGAGGTCATCGTCGGTGCCGACGGCCTCGGTGAACTGTGGTGCCGCCCCGGCGAGGGACCGGGCAACCAGGTCAAGCAGGAGCCGTGACGCCGCGCCGGACAGCTTCACGTCCGCGATGCGCGCCGCCGCGGCGCGCAGCTCGGCGGCGGCAGCATGCTGGCGGGCGGCCGCCTCCGCCGCCTCCGCCCGCAGCCGCTCCCGCTGGCCGGTGTAGTCCTCGGCGCTTGCGGCTCGTCCGCGCGCCGTGCGGGAGCCGCGGTCGCGCAGGGCGACGGGGACCACCGCGGCCGGGCCGTCCCACCAGCGTGTCGTGGCGGGCACGTCGCGGTCCGGCTCGGGGGCGACGCCCAGGTGCCGGGCGCCGTACAGGCCGAACGCGGCGACGTAGACATCGTGTGCGGTGGCGTCGTCAGCGGCGTCGAACCACCGGGCGAGCTTGAGCAGGTCCTTGCGCCGTGACAGCTCGCCGGTAGCGCTGCGGATCATCCGCTTGGCGTTGGCCAGCAGGGCTTGCAGCGCCCGCAGGGTGGCGTCCCTGAGCTGGTCCACCTGGCTGCCCTGGCCGACATCGTCGAAGAACCACGCCCGCAGGCTCGCCCAGTCGCTGAGGTCGCGGCCGCGGCTGCGCTGGATCGCGATGTCCGCCTGCTTGAGTGCCTGCAATCCCTGATCACTCTCGTCGATTCTCCCCAGGATGCCGGGGAGCCAGGGCCACAGGCTGGCGAGGCTCTGCTCAATCTGCGGCGCGAAGTGCGCGACGTCGTCGGTGATCGTCTCGGCGTAGTCAAGCAGCAGGTCCTTGAACCCGGTGAACTCCGCGGAGTCGAGATCGTAGCGGAAGATCACCTGGCCGAGGTAGGCGTAGAAGTCGCGCACAGAATCGGCGAACTGCCCGAACTGGGCGAACAAGGTGGAGATCCGCTCAAGCGACTCATGCGGCTCGATGCCGCCGGGTGCCTGCGCCGCCTCGCCGAGCTCCCCCAGCCCGCGCGCGACCAGGCCGAGCATCTCGCGGCTCACCTCGCGGGCGGCGTCGGCGGTCGCCAGGATCTCGTCGGCCTGGCGCTGGATCCGCTCGCCCAGCGGGGAAAGCTGGTAGCGGGACCGGGCCCGGTGGTATTCGCGGATGCTGGCCGCCCGCACCGGGCGGGAGCTGGGCAGCAGGTTCCCCCAGGTCTTGAGCTGGTCGAGCTTGGCCGCGACCGCGTCGGCCGCGGGGCCGCCGGGCAGCCGCTGCGCCACGTCGTACGCGGACAGGTCAGCGAGCAGCGTGGACGTGAACACCCGCATGATCGCGAGATGCGTCGCCCTGTCGGGGACCGTCAGGTACGTGTAGGCGGTCAGCCGGCCGAGGTCCGCCGGACCCCGCAGGCCCCCGTCATCTTCGTCCACGGCTCATTACCGTACGCGGCCGTACCGACGACAACCCCAAGGATGCCGAACGGGAGCGGCGTGGCGGCCTGGACGAGAAGTTATCTCACTCCGTCGCGAGCAGGATCGTTCAGGTTTCCCTGACTATCCGGTGCAGGATCGCCGTGGTTGCCGTGGGCGATTCGGCCTGGACGCTCAGGCTGTTCATTATGTGCCTGTATCGGTCAATATCAGCCGACTTGTAGGCGTAGACCGCACCGCTGGGGTGTTCGAGATAGATCATGTCGGGGATCTCATCTTCGGGGAAGCGCAGGATCGTGATGGGACCGGTGGCCGCGGCGTGGCCGCCGGTGCGCGACGGCAATATCTCGATGGTGACGCAGGGCAGCTCGGCGACCTCGGTGAGGTGCCTGAGCTGTGCGCGCATCGTCGCGGTGCTGCCGACCGGGCGGCGCAGTGCTGCCTCGTCGATGATCACCCACAGCCTGGGCGCGTCTAGCCGGCGGAGGAACTGCTGGCGTTTCATCCGCAGGCCGACGCGGCGTTCTGCCTCGGCCGCCGGGGCGTCGCCATGGCCCAGCGTGAGGACGGCGCGGGCGTAGTCCTGCGTCTGCAGCAGGCCGGGGATGAACTGGGCCTCGTAGCCGCGGATGATGCTCGCGGCCTGTTCCAGGCCGAGGTAGGCGCCGAACCAGTCCGGCACCACGTCGCGGTAGGCACGCCACCAGTCCGGCGCGATTGCCTGCTCGGCCAGGGCAAGCAGGGTAGCCCGCTCGGCCTGGTCGGCCACGTCATAGCAGGTGAGCAGGTCGGCTACATCCCGGACCCTGAAAGCCGTCAGGCCCAGCTCGAGGCGGCTGATCCCGGACGCCGAGGCGCGGATCGCCGCTCCGGCTTGACTGGCCGTGATGCCCCTGACTACACGCAGCTGCCGCAACCGGGAGCCGACCAGCATCCGCGGCACCGTCGGGCCGCCCGGCTGATAGTCAAGCGCAGGGCCATCCGGCGGGCCGCTCGCGGGGTGGATCGTGCCCATGCTTGCTCCCTATCGCAGAAACCACCGATACCGGACCATGCTGAGCCTCTCATGGCAGACACAGCCCGTCACAGCGAGATGGGCTCCTGTAGCGAAGAGTTAGTGAACTTATCACCTTTAAGGAAGTAACGCGGGACCTGCCCCGCCGCACCTGAACGGCGCGGACACGACGGATGCCGACCGCGGTTCCGATGCCGCGCCACGCCGCTCCCGTTCGGAATATTGCTGACCCCGCTGATGCTGCCGCACGGTATGGCCATCCCTATCCCCGATGACGTCCGGGCACTCCTCGACGCGCCGAATTACGTGCACCTCTCGACCCTCCGCGCCGACGGCTCACCCCGGAACTGGGTGGTGTGGGCCGGGGTCGAGGGCGATTACGTTCTCGTGTGCACTGGTGACAGCACGTGGAAGGCCAGGGACATGCGCCGCGATCCCCGGGTCGGCATCTCAGTGACGGACCTGGCCAACCCCTACCGCATGGCGGCGCTGCAGGGCCGGGTCGCCGAGGTACGTCCCGATGAGGATTGCCGGTACATGGATCCCATCTCGGTGAAGTACACGAGCGCCCCGTTCCCCGGCCGCGGTCCCGGCCGTGTGTGCTTCGTGATCGCCGCCGAGAGAATCGGCCACCGTACGCTCAGCTTCAGCCATAATCCAGGCGACCGCACCGGCTAACCGTGACATCCACCCGAGATGACACAGTGCCGGATACCTAACGGGAGCGCCGTGACACTATCCAGGGGCGGGGATGGGCGGATCGTGGGGAGTAGGCCGCCGTGGCTTATGAGTTCCTGCTGGCAGGCGACACAGTCGCGGAAGTGCCTGACAGCTGCCTCGAGCTCGGATTCTTCAAGCACGGCCTGCAGGCCACCATCCTCGCAGGCAGCGGGTTCGGGTTCCCTCCCGTGCGGCGGCGGCTCGGCTGGCACCGGGCGGACGCGATTCGGATCGTGGCGGGCGATCATGGGATCGACCCGTTCCGCGGCCTCGAGGTGACCGGCCCCGTATGCCTCGATGTACCAGCGGGCGGCCTCCGTGACGAGCGACAGTTCGTCACGGACTGACGCGCGGGTGCTCGGGCCGGTGAGATACTTCTCCGCGAGCTGCTCGAGGACGTTCCCGAGCAGGAGGGCCGCATCCGCATAGTCATTCGCTGCCGCCGCCCGGTACCAGCGGGCAGCTGCCGCCAGATTCCCGTCCGCGTGATGCTGGCGGGCGAGCTGGTACGCGGCCTCGTCAAGATCGAGCGAATCGAGCTCGGCGCTCTGGCGGACCGCCGCGATTCCGCTGCGCCGCCGCCGCTCCTCCTCCAGCTGGCCCAGGCGCTGGCTGAGCGCTGCCTGGGGCATTGACCCGATCGTGGCGGCAGCCGCGATCAGGTCCTCTCCGGTAATCAACTTGCGTCCCTCATCTCAGCGCTCGCGCTCACCGCGGGGATGCCTTCCAGCCTCTTGAGATGATCCAGTGCCCGGTGCAGGTGAGTTTTGGCTGACCCCGCGCTGATGCCCAGGATCTCCGCCGTGTCTGTGATCGTGTAATCCGCCAGGTAGTGCAGCGCGATGACCTCAGCCTGCCTTCGCGGTAGCGACCGGATGCCCGTCACGATGTCCACGTGCTGATTCACCCAGTCGTCGGTAGCGGCCGCCACCCCCACATCACCCACGGTGCCGTCGCCGTCGCCGTCATACGAGCATTCCTGGCGGACCTTGTACTCCCAGCGCCTGAGCATCCTGATCGCGATCTTGAACAGCCAGGCGTCCGGGCGCTCGTAGGTCAGGAGATCTTCCCACTTCTCACGTGCCGCCAGCATCGTCTCCTGCGCGACGTCCTCGGCAAACCGGGTCCCATGTGCCTGGGAGATCAGGTAGCGGACAAGGACCGGATAGTACTGCTGGTAGAAGCTGGGGAAGGAGACCAGGCTAAGCCGTGCCTGACAGCCTCGGCCCTGAGAGTCACGTTCTGTGTTACCGCTCAATGGACGACCTCCTCGCTTTCACGGACCCGGGTAATGACGGCTGGGCCGACGAACCATTCCCGACCGCACGCGTCCCGGCCAGCCACACACGTCCCTGTCGGCAGCTCCCGTAGCGCGAGTGCCATTGTGGTACGCCGCTCACGTTCCAGGGCTGCCCTGGCCCGCCCTTCTGCCAGCACGTGCAGCACGCCAGGCCTACGGTGACGACGGACTAATGCTGTCGCCGCCGCACACCCGACATAAGCCGCCGGAAGATCGAAAACCATTGCCTCACCTCCGTCACAGCAGAACGACCTATTACCTTGATATGGCGGATGATCACTCAAAAGGTTGACATGTCACCCGGGGAATTACTGATGTCCAGGCGAAGCCGCTCGCGCATCCCTCGGCCTCTTCGAGTAGTGGGTGCTCACGAGCACGGTGACCTGCTGCGGCTGGCGGCATGTGTACTGGGACGCCGGGACGATGCTGGCCCAGTTGCTGGCGCTGGCCGGCTCCGCTGGCCTGGCTGCCGCCCTGTACACCCGTTTTCCCGACGTGACGGTGGCCGCACTGGCCGGGGCGGACCGGGTTCGCGAACTGCCGGTGGCGGTGCTGGGCCTCGGGGAGGGCGCCCCCGCGCTCGACCCGGCCGGCCCGGCGGCCGCGGGGCGGGTCGACGCGGCACCCGTCGAGTTTCCCCTCGTCACCGCCGCGCAGCGGTGCGCATGGCTACGCCGCAGTCATAGAACTCCTTCCAGCGACCTCACGTGATCATCTTGTGCTCGAACTGGGTGAGGACGAGGACGGCTCGGGTGATGTCGCCGATCGGGCCGGGGCTGAGCCTGACGCGCTGCCGGCCACTGCACCGACCTGCTGGATGGCCTGCCGGGTATCGGCACCAACATCCTGGCGGCACGCCTCCAGGACGCTCTATGACCTCGTCAGCGGGCACGCCACCGCCCAGGCTGCCTGCCGGCAGAGCACGATCAAAGGCGACGCCGGGGTCGCCTTTGAGTTCCTCTCGGCCCTGGCGCGCGTCGTCAGGCCATGAAGCCGCCGCCGTTGATGTCAATCGTTGTACCGGTGATGTAGCCTGCTGCGTCCGTGCTGAGGAACGCGACGGCGGACGCTACCTCGTCTGGCGTGCCCATGCGCGGAATCGGCAGTCCCGCGATCCACGCATCGCTGCGCGCAGACTCGAGGGGATTGCCGGTCATCGACGTCGAGACGCGGCCAGGGGCCAGGCAGTTGACCGTCACGCCGAATTGCCCCACCTCGGTCGCGAGTGTCCTTGAGAAGCCGATAACCCCTGCCTTCGCAGCCCCGTAATCGACGCTGGAGAAAGAGCCGCCGGTTCTGCCGCCCTGGGAGGAAAGCGTGATGATACGTCCCCAGTTCGCGGCCTTCATCGCCGGTAGAACTGCGCGGGCGCACAAGAAGACGCCCGTGAGGTTGACGTCTATGCCGCGCTGCCACTCAGCGACGGTCATCCCGGCGGCGGGGATCTTCCTGCCGTCCCGCCGGACGACGATGCCCGCGCAGTTCACGAGGATGTCCGCGCCGTGGTGCGCTGCCAGCACCTCGTCGATCGCACGGGAGACGGAGTCCGGATCCGCGACATTGGTCCAATGACCCGTCGCGGCGCGGGAGGCGAACGCTGGGTCGCGCGAGATGGCCAGGACACCGGGGTCGGAGTCGAGCAGGGCGATCCGGGCGCCCCGCCTCGCCAGCTCGGCGGCGACGGCGCGCCCGATCCCGCCGGCGCCGCCGGTAATGACCGCGACCCGGCCGACGTGACTGTGTTCGGTCACGCGTCCTCCACGACTCCGATGACGGCGGCGCCTGACGGGCGCTCACCGCGGGTAATCCCGCGAATCGCCGGCCACAGCGCGACATAGCGCCCGAAGAACTCGTCGTAGATCTCCGCGTTTCGCGGTTCTGGCTCGACGTCGTGGCCGCCTGGCGCGAGCGCCTCCCTGGCCTCGCCGAGCGGGAGCCCGGTCACTCCCGCGTACGCCAGCATCGCCGCCCCGCGCGCGCCGGTCTCCGGCTCGTCGGGGACGAAGCTCTTCAGTCCCGTGACGTCTGCCTTGATCTCGTTCCAGGTGCGAACCGCGCTCGGCCGCCCGCAGATGACAAGGCGGCGGACGGCGCAACCGGCGGGGGCCGCGCAGTCCAGGATGTGGCGGACGGAGAACGCGACACCCTCGAGCACCGCACGCGCGAGGTCCGGCTTCGTGTGAGCGAATGACATGCCCACGAACGCGGCTCGCGCTGCGGGATCCCAGAGCGGGGCCCGCTCTCCCTCCAGATAAGGCAGGAAGATGATGCCGGTGGGACGGCGCGGCGCTTGCTCGACAAGCGAGATGAACAGCTGAGAATCGCCGTCTGCTAGTAGCCCGGCACCCCAGGTGAGGGAACGTCCGCCGGCCTGGGTGGGGCCAGCGTGCCACCAGCCGTCAGGGAGCCGCAAGGAGCCGCGCACCGCGGCGCGGTGCGCCTCGCTGACCGAGACTACGCCGGCGCTCTCGGACGTCCCGCCAACATCGATCGCCGTGCCAGCCGGGGTCGGACCCACCCCAAGCACCGCGGCGACCGAGTCCATACAGCCAGCCATGAGCGGCACGCCACGGTATTCGGCGACTGTCTCTTCTGGTCGCGCAAGCGGTGGTATGAGGCGACGGACGTCAGCGGGGACGCGCCGGGCTAGCCGGCCATGCTCGATGAGGTCCGGCCACGACGTGGCGTCTGTGCGCGCCTGTCCGGAGAGCCGAAGGATCGCATAGTCCCGGGGCAGCATGACCCAGCGCGCACGCGCCAGAACCGCTGGCTGCCCGGCCTCCCAGCAGCGGACTCGGGCGACTACCGATGTCGCGGTCCAGCCGTCGGTCGCATATTCGCCCGCTTTCTGGTTGTTCCAGGTCATCGCGGCTGTCAGGGCCTGACCGCGTTCGTCGACGAGCAGGTGCGTGTTGATCATCCCTGCGACTGCGAGGGCGTCGAACGGCCACAGCTTGCCGGCGACCGCCTCAACCGCCGCGACGATAGCATCAGCGTCGAGTTCGGCCATCGCCTCGCGGGGGTGAGCGAGCGGCTCGTATGCGGTGCGTACCACGCGGGCGCCTTCATCGATGACAAGACCTTTGACCGATGTGGTCCCCACATCGATGCCGGCGACGCTCTGCGAGCGCTTGTCGCGCTCCTCACTCATCACTCGGAGCCGCCCACAGATTGATACCGCTCTCTGTGGCAAAGCGGTCGATCTGTTCAAGCTCATCCGGGGAGAACTCGAGATCGCCGAGCGCGCGAAGGTTATCTTCGAGCTGGCGAGGCTTTGCTGCGGGATGGCACTCGCATCCTCAGTCAGGCGCAACGCGCGATCCAGGCCGCGCGGGCCGCCGGGCGCGAGCAGCTCACGGTCGGCTTCGGCGGGTCCGCGGCCAGCGGCCTGCTACCCGACGTGCTGCGTGTCTTCAGCGAGCGCTATCCGTCAGTCGAGGTCACGTTACGCGAACTCCGCCTCGACGGCGCCGAGGACATCCTGGACGGGGGGGTTGATATCGCCTTCACCCGCCTCGAGCCCGGCGAGGTCGCGGTCGAGGTCGAGGTGCTCTCCCGTGAGCCGCGCGTCGTCGCGCTATCGGTCAGCCATCCCCTTGCCAGGCGTGACTCGCTGGCATTCGAGGACTTGCGCGACGAGAGCTTCATCACCAACCCGGTCGTCCCGCGAGCCGGCCCGCCAGTAACGTGGCTTGCCGAACAGCAGCGGCATGGGCTTCCCGGGCGCGTCGCGGCCGAGGCCGCCAGCCTGCAGGAGACCCTCACGCTCGTTGCCGCCGGTCGCGGGGTGAGTCTCCTGCCCGGGTCGGTGGCGAGGATTCATCCTCGGTCCGACATCCGCTACGTCGAATTCCCCGACGCCGACCCGGCCGTGGTGTCACTGGCCTGGGACCGTCATAGCGGCCAGCCTGCTGTGGACGCGTTCATCCGCACCGTTCGCCAGGTCGCCGCCGCCCGGCATCCCGAAGCGTGAGCTCGCTCCGCCCGGGGGGCGACACGCGATGTGCGGTGGCCGCGCCGGGCTGACCGGGCCGCTGACCCTCAAGACGACAAGCAGGATGCCGAACGGGAGCGTGGTGGCACTCGCCCACTCGGTGAGCCGCTGGCCGCGGGCCCGGGCCTCATGCGCGGCGAGCGGAAATATGAAACTTCCCGGCGCGCATCGCGGCTGGTACCGCGCTGGCCGACTGGTACCAGCGCCGACTATCGGCAGCTGTCAAACATTTCTCAACGAACGTTGACGAAACTCAACATCCGGGCTACACCTGGGGCACCCGGACAGGGATGGATGGAGGAGAGATGATCTCACGCAGGCACTGGCTGCGGCCTGTCGCCGGGGCGGGTCTGGCCCTCGCCCTGCTGCTGGGCTACCTCGGCGCCCAGGCGGGAACCGCCCCGCCAGCATTCGCCGCCACCGGCCAGTTCCACGGAGTGAACTGGGCGGACCCCAACGACAACTTCATCACCGGCCCGAACATCCCTGTCGGCCTGTCCACGTCGGATAGCTACGCGACCACCCACACGAAGGCCACGGCGATTCTCAAGGGGTTCCAGAGCCTCGGCGCCAACACGATCCGGTTCGGGATCAACGCGGCGACCACCTCGTCAACGTGGTGGAACAGCGTGACCGGGGCGTACGACGCGGCCACTGCGCTGGGCATGAACGTCATCATCGCACCATGGCTGCAGAACGGGACGGTCAGCGACACCACGTCCTTCTACCAGATGTGGGACACCGTCATTAACAAGTACGGGGGGAGCAGCAACTTCTACTTCGACATCATGAACGAGCCCTGGGCGATGAGCGCCACCCAGCTGACCAACTTCGCGGCCGGCTGGCTGGCGCGCTATCCCAGCATTCCCCGGGGCCGGGTCATCGTTCCCGGCACGTTCTCTGACAACAACCTGTGCGCGGAGGGTGCCGACTCGCGGCTGGCCGGCACCCTGCTGTCGATTCACATCTACAGCATGTTCGGGGACTCCCACACCACCGAGGCGGCCTGGGTCAGCGACTTCGAGGGCAACCTGTGCGGTTTCGCAAGCCGTGCCGTCGTGACCGAGTTCGGGGTGCCCCTGACCACCGGCGTCAACTATGACGGCACCAAGGACGGCACCAACGACATCTCCTACCTCTACGCGATCACCGACACCGCGCGCAGCCTCGGCATGGGATCGGTCCTGTGGGTGGGCGTCAAGCAGGCCACCCAGACGGTGGGACCTGGCCCCTGTGAGAACGCATCCTGCGCGGTCACGTCCCTCAACGGCAGCGGAACCAGCCTCTCACTGAGCGTCACCAGCCAGTCCGGGCTCGACCGGCTCCAGTACGGCTGGGGAGTCAGCAACAACCCCGGCGGCGGTGGCGGCGGCGGCGGTAGCGGCGGTAGCGGCGGGGTGCTGCGCGGCGTCGGCTCGAACCGGTGCCTGGACGTGCCCGGCCAGTCCACGACCAACGGGACCCTGCTGCAGATCTGGGACTGCAACGGCGGCGCCAACCAGCAGTGGACCTCCCTGGCGAACGGCGAGCTGCAGGTCTACGGCAGCAGGTGCCTCGATGTCCCCGGCCACGCCACGGCCGCGGGCACCAGGGTGGAGATCTGGACCTGCAACGGCGGCGCCAACCAGCAGTGGAACCTCAACTCCGACGGGACGGTCACCGGCCGCGAGTCCGGGCTCTGCCTGGGCGCGGCCGCCGCCGGCACCGCGAACGCAACCCCGGTGGAGATCCTGGCCTGTAACGGCGCCAGCAGCCAGAAGTGGACCCGCCAGTAACCAGGCATAGCCCGAGCCTGAGGCGGCGTCCAGTCCGGTACGTCAGGGCACGCCGAGCGGCTGGGAACGCGATCGGTCAGGTGCCGGCGTAGGCCGCGAGGTGCTCGCCGGTGAGGGTGGAGCGGGCGGCGACGAGATCGGCGGGTGTGCCCTCGAAGACGATCTGGCCGCCATCGTGGCCGGCGCCGGGGCCGAGGTCGATGATCCAGTCGGCGTGCGCCATGACCGCCTGGTGGTGCTCGATGACGATGACCGACTTGCCGGAGTCGACGAGCCGGTCGAGCAGGCCGAGCAGCTGCTCGACGTCGGCGA